>Ga0208271_100049_pt1:5000-80388 | contig 80388 bp, 78 predicted proteins | sample LakWasM111_LOW13_2_FD_183927 | JGI IMG/M metagenome (GOLD analysis project Ga0208271, IMG submission 183927) | Freshwater sediment methanotrophic microbial communities from Lake Washington under simulated oxygen tension - Sediment Metagenome... | ecosystem: Environmental > Aquatic >...
GAAATCGAGGCACGGGATGGCTGGAACTGGCAGCAGCGCGTCGAGGCCTCGTTGCAACGCCTGCGCCTGGATAAGGATGCCGTGGTCGGAACGCTTTCAGGCGGCACCCGCAAGCGCGTTGCGCTGGCGCAAGCGCTGGTGGCGCAGCCCGAAGTGCTGCTGCTGGACGAGCCGACCAACCACCTTGATCTCGACGCCATTGAATGGCTGGAAAAGCTGCTGCTGGAGTTCAAGGGCAGCGTAGTCACCATCACACACGACCGCACCTTTCTGGATCATGTGGCCACCCGCATCGTGGAACTGGATCGTGGCCACCTCAGCTCCTACCCGGGTAATTTTGCCCAGTACCTGATACAGAAGGACGAACAACTGGCGCAAGAGGCCGTCATCAACGCCAAGGCAGACAAACTATTGGCACAAGAGGAGGTCTGGGTCCGCAAAGGCGTAGAAGCGCGCCGTACGCGCAGCCAAAGCCGCATCAACAGGCTGGAGCAATTGCGCGAGCGTCGTGCCGCCCGCCACGAGGCCGTCGGCCGCGTCAAGATGGAGGTGGCGACAGGGGCATCCAGCGGCAAGCTGGTCGCCGAGCTGATGGATGTCAACAAGGCGTTTGACGACAAAGTCATCGTCCGGAATTTCAGCGCCACCATCTTGCGCGGCGATAAAGTGGGCTTGCTTGGCCCGAATGGTGCCGGCAAGACCACCCTGCTCAAACTGATTCTGGGCGAGCTGCAACCCGATAGCGGGCAGGTGCGCCAAGGCGCCAACCTGCAAGTGGCCTATTTCGACCAGATGCGCAATGCACTGGACCTTGACGCCACGCTGGAGGATTTCATCAGCCCCGGCAGCGAATGGATTGAAATTGGCACCAAGCGTCAGCACGTCAAAAGCTATCTGGGCGACTTCTTGTTCTCGCCGGCGCGCGCCAATTCGCCGGTACGCTCCCTTTCGGGTGGCGAGCGCAACCGCTTGTTGCTGGCGCGGTTGTTCGCCCGGCCAGCCAATGTGCTGGTGCTGGATGAACCCACCAACGATCTCGACATCGACACGCTGGAACTGCTGGAGGATCTTCTGCAGAACTATGAGGGCACGGTGTTTCTGGTCAGTCACGATCGCACCTTCCTCGACAACGTTGTTACCAGCACCATTGCTTTTGAAGGCGATGGCAACTGGCGTGAGTATGAGGGCGGCGTGCAGGACTGGCTGACGCAGTCGAAGCGGCGGGAAGCATGGCTCGATGCTACAAATTCAGGAGCGTCTGCCGCTTTGACAGAAAGGCCTGCAGCCCAAAAAGATCCTGAAAAACCGGCGCCACCACGTCCGACGACCCGAACCAAGCTCAGCTACAAGGAGCAGCGGGAGTTGGAAGCATTGCCTGATTTGATTGATGCGCTGGAGGTAGAGCAAGCGCAGCTGCAGGCTGAACTGGCAGACGGCAGCCTCTACGCCCGTGACCCGCAACGCGCCACCGCGCTACATGCCCGCGATGCGGCCATCGAAAACGAATTGATGGCCGCGTTGACACGCTGGGAAGAGTTGTCCGCCAAATAAAGCGGCTGGCGCAACACCAGCCTCGGGCATCAGACCCGGTACCGGTCGGTCGTGTTGCTCAGGCGGGACAAAAGGGCGGGCGCAATCGACGTCAAAGGCAGCACCTCGTCTGCCGCTCCGTGTGCAATCGCTTCGCGCGGCATGCCGAACACGACGCAACTGGCCTCGTCCTGCACATAGTTGTAGCTGCCGGCATCTTTCATCTCGCGCATGGCCTTGGCGCCGTCATTGCCCATGCCCGTCAGCATGATGCCGAACGCATTACGCCCGACCACTTGCGCGCAGGACTTGAACAACACCTCTACGGAAGGCTTGTGCCGGTTGACCGGCTCACCATCTTCCACGACCGCCACATAATTGGCGCCGCTGCGGTCAATCCGGAACTGCTTGCCACCCGGGGCAATGTAGGCATGCCCCGGCAGAATCCGTTCACCATGAACGGCTTCCTGGACGGTAATCTGGCACAGGCTGTTAAGGCGGGCCGCAAAACTGGTGGTAAAACCTGGCGGCATGTGCTGCGTGATCACGATGCCGGGTGAATCCGCCGGCATGCGCGTCAGAATCTCCTTGATGGCCTCGGTGCCGCCGGTGGAGGACCCGATGCAAATCAGCTTCTCGGTGGACAGCCGCCCCAGCAACTTGACCTCGGGGCGGGGCGCCGACGTACCTTCTGCCGCGGCGCCGGCCGCGGGAGTTGGCAGCCGCCGGATATGCGCCGCTGCAGCCACCCGGATCTTCTCGACGATCTGATCGGACAGGTCCTTGATGCCTTCGGCCAAGCCGATACGCGGCTTGGCGACAAAGTCAACGGCCCCCAGCTCCAGTGCACGCATGGTGACTTCGGCCCCGCGCTCGGTCAGCGTGGAGATCATGACCACCGGCATTGGCCGCAGGCGCATCAGACGCCCGAGGAAATCAATGCCATCCATGCGCGGCATCTCAACATCCAGCGTCAGCACATCCGGATTGAGTTCGCGGATCATTTCGCGCGCGATCAAGGGATCGTTCGCCGTGCCAATGCACTCCATATCTTTCTGGCGATTGATGATTTCTGCCAGCAGGCTGCGCACCAGCGCCGAATCATCCACCACCACAACTCGAATCTTCTTCAAACAGATTCCCCTAGAACAGATCGACAGAACCACCCGCAGTGGATTTCGCGACCAGCGCAGCATTGCCCCTGCGCTCTTCGACAACGAGCGATTCGGGATGCGAATGCGCCAGCCGCTTGACCAGCACCTTTCCCGTCACCGGGAAGAAGCACACCTTGCGTGGGTGGATATCCAGCACATCCTGCGAGACCACCGGAATACGCTCGGTCGCCAGGTAGTCCAGCACAAATTTGGTGTTGCGCTCACCCACATTCATGGTGGTGAAACCCGCCATCACCGCACCACCCCCGAACACCTTGGCCTGCATGGTCTCGCGCCGCGCACCGAGCTTGATCATTTCGTTGATCAGCAATTCCATCGCGTAGGAACCATAACGCCCCGAGCCATCGGCGCCATCACCATCCGGCAGCATGAAATGGTTCATTCCCCCGATGCGCATCTTGTTGTCCCAGATGCAGGCGGCGATGCAGGAGCCCAGCACGGTCATGATGACCAAGTCCTCGCTGGAAACAAAGTACTCGCCCGGCAGCACCTTCACGGCGTCGTACTGGAAATGATGGTCCGCATAGAAAAAGGAGGCCTCACCCGGCTTGCGCGGCTGCGCCTTCAGCTGGTCGATGCGCGATACCCGACCACTGGCCAGAACTCTTCCCGCAACACTTGGGCTTGAAGCGCTAGCGACGCTCATACACCGTTTTCCCGCGCAGAACGAACAGGTCGCGCGATTCGTTGAAATTCTCCGAGTGCCCCACGAACAACAGGCCACCGGGTTTCATCACACGGTGGATGCGCTCCAGCACACTGCGCTGAGTCGCTGCATCGAAGTAAATCATGACATTGCGGCAGAACACAATGTCGAATGGCTCACGAAACGGCCAATCATCGCGAATCAGATTCACGCTGAGAAACTCGATCATGCGCTGCAATTCCGGCTTGACGCGGACCATGCCCTCGTTGCCGCCCTTGCCGCGCATGAAAAAGCGCTGCAGCCGCCCCGAATCGATGCCTTTCAGGCTGTCGAGACGGTACACGCCGCGCGCCGCCGTCATCAACACCTTGGAGTCGATGTCACTGGCCCACAGCTTGAAATTCGCATGTCCACCCAAGGCGTCCATGGCCGTCATCACAATGGAGTAGGGTTCCTCTCCAGTGGAGGCCGCATTGCACCAGACGCGCCAAGCCGTGCTCGCTGGCTTTGATTTCAGATGCTCCGCCAGGATATCGAAATGGTGCTGCTCCCGGAAAAAGGATGTCAGATTGGTTGTCAGCGCATTGACGAACTCTTGCCATTCCGGGCCGTCATGCGACTCCAGCCAGCCCAGGTAATCACGGAAGCTCTGATGCCCCGTCTCACGCAGACGGCGTGAGAGTCGGCTGTACACCATGGCGTGCTTGCCGTCATGCAGACTGATGCCGGCACGCTGGTAGATGAGGGATTGAACGCGGGCGAAATCCGCTTGCGTCCACGCGAACTCCCGCCCTTGGGCGTCGGTGCCACCGGTGTCGGAAGCGGCGGCGCCGCTCCTGACGGTTGCCATCGGCCGCGGCATGCGTAGCGTGATCAGCATCAGAGGGAGGGACTCAGGAAATCAGTGGTCACTCTTCCGCGGCAATCAAGCCCATGTCGAGACCCGACATGAGCTTTTCGATGTCCAACAGAATCAGCATGCGCTCACCCACGGAGCCCAGGCCCATCACGGCCGAACTGTCGATGACGCTGTCAATCTCCGGGGCAGCCTTGATGCTGTCAGCCGGCAACTCCATCACATCACTGACCGAATCGACCACAATGCCGACGATGCGGTTGCGCAAGTGCAGGATGATGACGACCGTGAAATCGTTGTACTCGGCCTTCGCACAATTGAATTTCAGCCGCATGTCAACGATCGGCACGATCGTGCCACGCAGATTGACCACGCCTTTGATGAACTCCGGCGCATTGGCCAGGCGGGTGGGTTTCTCGTAGCCCCGAATTTCCTGAACTTTGAGAATGTCGATGCCGTACTCTTCCTGGTCCAAACGGAATGTCAGGTACTCACGTGCTCCAACCGACGTCACTTCATCTGTTTTTTCCATCACATCCATTCACGTTCTCCTTCGCAAAGCTCAGTGGCGCGAGCGGCGCACCAGCGCACTGGTATCAAGAATCAGCGCGACCTTGCCGTCGCCCAGAATCGTGGCACCCGACACATTCGGGACCTTGCGGTAATTGGTCTCAAGGTTTTTCACCACCACCTGCTGTTGGCCGAGCAGCTCATCCACCAGCAAGGCAACGCGGCTACCCTCGGCTTCCACCACGACCATGATGTCGCATGCCTTTTCGAAATCGAAACGCGGCACCTGGAATACCTTCTCCAGCTCAATCACCGGCATGTATTCCTCGCGCACCTTGACCAACTGCGAGCCTTGTCCCACGGTGCTCACAGCATCAGGCTTGACCTGGAACGACTCAACCACAGAGGACAGCGGCAAGATATAGACTTCGTCACCGACCCCCACGGACATGCCATCCATGATGGCCAACGTCAACGGCAGGCGCACCGAAACCCGCATGCCATAGCCTTCGGCCGATTCGATTTCAACCGTGCCGCCCAGCGCCGCGATATTTCGTTTGACCACATCCATGCCGACGCCACGGCCAGACACGTCGGTGACGACCTCCGCCGTCGAGAAGCCCGGTGCAAAAATGAGTTGCCAGACATCGGCATCGGACATCTGATCCGAGACCTCAATGCCGCGCTCACGGGCTTTGCGAAGAATCTTCTCGCGCGACAGGCCACGGCCGTCATCGCGCACCTCGATCACGATAGACCCGCCTTGGTGAGCGGCGGACAGGGTGATGGTGCCGGTCTCTGACTTGCCCTTCGCAAGCCGATCCTCCGGCATCTCGATCCCGTGGTCGCAGCTGTTGCGGACCAAGTGCGTCAGGGGATCGGTGATCTTTTCAACCAGGCCTTTGTCCAGCTCGGTGGCCTCACCCTGCGTCACGAAGTCCACCTTCTTGCCCAGTTTGCTTGCAAGGTCACGCAACATGCGCGGGAAACGGCTGAACACGATCGACATCGGAATCATGCGAATGGACATCACCGATTCCTGCAGATCACGCGTATTGCGGTCCAGATCCGCCAAACCCGTCAGCAATTGCTGGTAGACGGTCGGGTCCAGCGTACGGCTGTTTTGGGCCAACATGGCCTGCGTGATCACCAGCTCGCCCACCAGATTGATCAGTTGGTCCACCTTGTTGATGGCCACACGAATGGTGGCAGCCTCGGGTTGAGCCAACTGGGCCGGCGCCTTGCCCGCGGGCTTGATGGCCCCTTTGGCCTCGGCAGCTTCGGCTTTGGCAATGGCGGGGGCGCCGGGAGCGCCATCAAAGAAGCCAAATCCCGGCGCCGGCGCAAGAGGTGCGCCGGGAGGAGGATCGTCACTCCAGCTGACCGCCTCAGAGGCCGCGTTCGTCTCTTCGCCCAGATCGCGAATCAGCACATGTTCACGTGCGACATGGAAAGCGAACAAGTCGAGCAAATCATCATTGCTGGACGAGGTCCCCACTTTGAAAACCCGGAAGTTAGGTCGGTCGCTGGGCAGGTCGACGATCTCCCCCAAGCCGGCAATATCGCGAAACAGGTCTTTGACCGGGTCAACCTGGTCCAACCGTTCCAGCGGACCCATCTGGATCTCCAGCTGGCGCTCCCCCTTGACGACGGGCGTCTCGGCCTTGGGTGCCGCTGCGACAGGTGCAGCAGGTGCCGGCACCGGCGCCGCCACAGGCGCAGGGACCGCCGCAGGTGTGGCCCCTGAAGCCAACTCGCTGATACGACGCACCAAATCTGCCGAGGAAGGCGGCTCACCGGTCTCACCCGCCTGATGGCGCGCCAGCAAGCTTCGCGAAATATCCGCCGATTCGAGCAGCACGTCCACCATCATGGCGTTCGGCTGCAGCTCATGCCGTCGCAGCTTGTCGAGCAGGGACTCCATCTGATGGGTCAACTCGGCCACATCACTGAAGCCGAAAGTCGCCGCCCCACCCTTGACGGAGTGGGCACAACGGAAAATGCCGTTCAGCTCCTCGTCATCCGCCGTCTCCAGATCCATGTTGAGCAGCATCTGCTCCATCAGATCCAGGTTCTCCCCCGCTTCCTCGAAGAAGATTTGGTAGAACTGACTCAGATCGAAATCGCCCGATCCACCGCTTTCCTGATGCGCCTCAGCCATGACTAGAACTCCTGTGCTTCTTTTGCGAAGCGTATTATCAATTGTATCAAATATGCATCACTTGATGACTTTTTGGATGACATCAAGCAATCGGGCCGGATCAAACGGTTTAACCAGCCATCCGGTTGCACCTGCAGTGCGGCCTGCCTGCTTCATCAAATCACTGGACTCGGTGGTCAGCATCAGGATCGGCTTGGTTTTGTATTGGGGATGCTCCCGCAATTTACGGGTCAAGCCCAAACCATCCAGCCGAGGCATGTTCTGATCCGTCAGGATCAAATCAAAAAGTTGGGCTTGGGCTTTCTCAAATGCGTCCTGGCCATCCACCGCCTCCACCACTTGGTAGCCAGCCCCCGTCAGGGTAAATGTCACCATCTTGCGCATGGAAGGCGAGTCGTCAACGGCAAGGATCAAAGGCATGTGAGGCTCCGACTGATTGAATTAGCTTGATAAATGATGATTTTCAGAACAGCTCAATGGAACCGGCGTCCATCTCATCCTGTGTCACCGGATTCGGCCGTTCTGGAACTTCTTCGACGAAGGGCACGGCCTCGCCGTCTTCCTGCCCCATGGATTCTGCGGCCAAACGATAGGCGCAGCCTTGGAGAATTTTGGAGGTATGGTTGATGAGTTGGGACGCCATGTCTTGAAACTGCAATTCCGTCACAGCCGAGTGCAGCGCTGCACGAACAGCATCAAGCGCCTCTGAGTCAACCAACGCAGGATCAGCCAATGTGGCGCTGGCGCTGGTGAAACGCTCCATCAGGTTTTCCATGGTGTGAGCCAACAGGCCATCCAGCCGCGTCAAATCGTGCACCACGACCAGCAGCGCATCCTGGACTTCGGCGACCAGCATGACAGGCAACTGCACGGCGGGAACGGTTGGCGTCGTCATCGTGGGTTGCATTGTCATTCCATTCTGTTGCCCGGTTGTTGCTTGATTCACAGCTCCATTCATCCCAGCATAAAATTTTGCCAGATGTAGGTTATCAGGATTCCATCTAATTGCGGCGATTTCCCGACCTTTTTGGATGATTCAGCAAGCCGACAGAGCCCAAGCGCCTTATAAAGGCCTCTCGGGTCTTATTCATCATAGCGCCTAATTTATGCCTCCTGCCCCCCTTCGGCCGATCCGCATCCTGCATCTGGAAGACTCCGTCCTGGATCACGACCTGGTCGCCCGCACACTCGTCAAAGCGGGCTTGTCATGCGACATGCGCCGCGTGGAAAGACTTGACGAGTTCCTGAGTTCGCTTCAAACCGACCGATTCGATGTCATCCTGGCTGACTACCGCCTTCCGGGCTTTACCGCGCTGGATGCATGGCAAGCCCTCCGGGAACACCCCCAACGACCACCCTTTATTCTTTTATCGGGAGCGATCGGCGAATCTGCAGCTGTTGAAGCCATCAAACTTGGCATCAGTGACTACCTGCTCAAAGATGACATGGGAAAACTCCCCCACGTTATCCATCGAGCCTTGGAGGTGCAGGAGGCCCACCTTGCCAAGGAACGGGCCGATGCCGAACTGGCGGCCTCTGAACAGCGCCTGGCCCATTTCGCAGATCACCTGCAGATGACCATTGAGCAGGAACGCGCGGCCATTGCACGCGAGATTCATGACGATATCGGCGGCTCACTGGCTGCCATCAAGTTCGACCTGTCCTGGCTTGGCCGACATTACGGCACCCCCGACGCACTGGCGCACATCGAATCGGCGCTGGGCATGCTGCAGCACGCCTTGGGCGCCAGCCAACGCATCATGCTCAATCTGCGCCCCGCGATCCTGGACCAGGGCCTGGAAGCGGCCGTCGACTGGCTGGCCCGGGAATTCGAATCACGCACAGGAATCCGGACCCTCTTTCGTGCCAACCTCAAGACAATCGACCTCAGCAAGCCCGTGCAGCTGGCGGCATACAGGACAGCACAGGAAGCACTGACAAACATATCCAAGCACGCGCAGTGCAGTGAAGTGCGGATTGAACTCTCGGACGCGGAAGATGTTCTGACTTTGGAAATCGCCGACAATGGGCGCGGCATTCAGCCCACCGAGCGCGAAAAGCCCAAGGCCTTCGGCCTCAAGGGACTGCAGGAACGGGCACGCAGCGTGGGAGGCTGGCTGGATGTGAGCAGCCGCAGCGGCGAAGGAACTGCCATCACCTTGACCATTCCACTCTCAAACCCACCGGCCGGCCATTCACAGGATGGGACTTCATGATCCGTGTCATTCTTTGCGATGATCATGCCGTCGTGCGACGCGGCATCCGCGAAATGCTGTCTGAAGCCGTCGATATCCAGGTGGTGGCTGAAGCGGGCAGCTACGCCGAGGTGCGCGAAGCTTTGCGCTCGGCCCCTTGCGACGTGCTTGTGCTCGATCTGAACCTGCCCGGCCGCGGTGGGCTGGAGGTTCTGGCCTCGCTGCGTGAAGCCTCATCCCCCATCAAGGTGCTGGTGGTCTCCATGTTCCCGGAAGACCAGTACGCCATCCGCTGCCTGCGTGCCGGCGCGCAGGGCTATCTGAACAAGGCGGGCGATCCCGGCGAACTGGTCACCGCCGTTCGCACCGTCGCCCAGGGCCGCAAATATGTGACGCCAGACGTGGCACAAATGCTGGTGGAAAATCTCTCGGCCCCCTCGGATGAGGCATTGCACGCCTCCTTGTCGGAACGAGAACTCCAGACCTTGCTGAAAATTGCCTCCGGCAAACGCCTGTCAGACATCGCAGAAGAACTCATGCTGAGCCCCAAGACCGTCAGCGTCTACCGCGCACGCGTCCTGGAAAAGCTCAAACTCTCGAACAATGCCGAACTGACCGTCTACGCCATCCGCAACGGGCTGGTCTAGCCGCCCGCTAGCGACCGGTAAAGATATCGATCGCACGCTCCATCAGCGCGGTGAAGGGGCGATCCAGCATGGGCAAGGTCACAGCCATGCCGATCAACCCGACACCCAAGGTGATGGGGAAACCGACCGCGAAGATGTTCATCTGCGGTGCCACACGCGAAACAATTCCCAGCGCCAGATTGGCGAACATCAGCATGCCCAGCATCGGCAAGGCGATCCAGAAGCCGCTGGCGAACAGCTCGCCGCCCAAGCCATAAAGTTTCATCAGACTCAATGCCTCGAGAAAGTTCTGGTTCACCGGGAACACCTCAAAACTGCGCACGACAGCCATCAGCACCATCAGATGGCCATTGAGCACCACGAACAGCAAGGAGGCCATGTAGCCGAAAAACCTGGCGGTCGCGCTGGCCTGGGTATTGAGTGAGGGGTCGAAAAAGGATGCGAAGTTCAAGCCCATCTGGAAACCCACCACGTCGCCCGCCAGCTCAAAAGCGGCAAATACCAGCCGCACGACAAAGCCGATCGCCAACCCGATGCCGACTTGCTGCACCACCGCCCCCCAGGCCTCGGCCCCATTGAGGCTGATGACAGGCTGCGCTGGCAGACTGGCCTGCGCAGCCAGGGCGATCAAGAAAGCAAGGGCAATTCGTGCCCGCACAGGAAAGGCCCGGGAGGAAATAACGGGGGCAGCCGTGAAAACCGCCAGAATCCGCAGGAACGGCCACAGGATGGGCGAGAGCCACGCCATCAACTGAGCCTCCGTCAGCGAGATCATCGCCGCGCCCCGCTCAGGCCACGATACCGGGGATGGATTCGATCATGCGACGGATGTATTCCACCAGCATGTTCAGCATCCATGGGCCAGCCCAGGCGAACACTGCCATGGCGGCTATCAACTTGGGCACAAACGCGAGGGTGGCTTCATGGATCTGGGTGATCGCCTGGAAAAGACTGACCAGCAAGCCAACCACCAGCACAACCCCCAGCACGGGAGCCGATACCATCAGGAGCATCAGCAGGGCCTCCTGTCCGATGCTCAGAACCATTTGCGCATTCATGCCCGGCTCCTCAGGTGACGAAGCTGGCCGCCAACGAGCCAATCAGCAGGTTCCAGCCATCGGCCAGAACGAACAGCATCAACTTGAACGGCAAGGCCACCAGCACGGGTGACAGCATCATCATCCCCAACGACATCAACACGCTGGCCACAACGATATCGATCACCAGAAAGGGGATGAAAATCATGAAGCCGATCTGGAATGCCGACTTGAGTTCACTGGTCACAAACGCCGGCACCAGCACACGCAACGGTGCGGTCTGAGCCTTGGCATCCGGCCCCAGTTTGGCCAGCTTGGCAAACAGTGCAAAGTCGGACTGGCGCGTCTGCTTGACCATGAATTGACGAATCGGTGCCTCGCCTTTTTCCAGCGCCTCATCGAACGTGATCGCATTCTGGGTGTAAGGCACGTAAGCGTCCTGGTAAACGCGGTCCAGGGTCGGCCCCATCACAAAAAACGTCAGAAACAAGGACAGACCCACAATGACCTGATTGGGCGGCGCCGACTGTGTGCCCAGCGCCTGACGCAACAAGGACAACACGATCACGATGCGGGTAAAACCCGTCATCATCAGCAGAATCGCCGGCAGAAAGGACAGCGCCGTGAAGAAGAGCAGCGTCTGAATCGGCACGGAATAACTCGTACCGGATTCACCGCTTCCAACCAGCAATGGCAACTGCCCATTGCCTTGCGCCCAAACCAAGGAAGGCAGCATGAACGCCACGGCCACCATGGCCATACGACGGATGGAGGGCATCCGCAGGTATTCGTGATGTTGAGGCACCGTCAGCCCTTGCATCAAGATTGTGCCGGCACAGCGTTCGCCACGACCGGGCTCACTTGACCCGCAGCAGGGGCCGGCGCCGCGACATGAAGGCAGGTGATGTTCTGTGCCGTCACCCCCAGAACCAGCCAGGTGCGTGCCTCCTCGGGGCCGACCTCGACGGTCACAACCCGCTGGTGCGGCCCCACGGCAATGGCCGAGACGATCTTCGCAGCGCCGGCGGTCGAAGCTCCGCCCGGCGCACGGCGCTGTACCCACCGGATTCCCAGCGGCAGCAAGGCCAGAAGCACCAGAAAAACGGCAACAGAAACAATGGTCTGCGTCATGCGCGCAGTTTACCCCTTGCTGAGGCGCTTCAAACGCTCCGACGGCGTCACAACGTCGGTCAGCCGGATACCGAACTTGTCGTTGACCACCACCACTTCGCCCTGGGCGATCAGATAGCCATTGACCAGCACGTCCATCGGCTCACCTGCCAGCGCATCCAGCTCCACGACCGAGCCTTGGCCCAACTGGAGAATATGCTTGATCGGCACCTTGGTCCGCCCCAGTTCGACTGACAGCTGGACAGGAATATCCAACACCATGTTGATGTCACTGGTGGATCCATCGGCGGCCGTGCCCCCGGCGGAAAAGGGACGGGGTGCCTCCCCTCCGGACAGCACACCACCCGGTTCGACATCGCCTGGCTGACTATCAGCCGTCTTTTGTTCCTGCAGCGCTTCGGCCCAGTCGGCCATGCCGTCATCTTCCGGCTTGTCATCAACCGCCATGTCGTTCCCCTAACCAGTTCATATCATTGCCCCTCAGGCTCTTGTCAATCCGGATGGCATATTTCGAATTGTGCGTTCCATATTGACACTCGAAGACCGGCACCCCATCGACGCTGGCCTGAATTTTTGGCTGCCGCTCCAACTCGATGAAGTCACCAGGTTTCATCGCCAGCAGTTGCTCAATAGTCGCGTCGGTACGTGCCAACTCCGCCACCAGGGTCACCTCGGCAGCCTGGATTTCCCGCGTCAGAACATTGACCCAGCGGCGATCGACCTCAATCGAGTCACCCTGCGTCGACGAGTACAGCACATCACGGATCGGCTCCATCGTCGCATAAGGCATGCAGAAATGAATGGAACCGGTGATCTCACCAATCTCCAGCTGGAACGAGGTCGAGATCACAATCTCGCTGGGTGTGGCGATATTGGCAAACTGGGGCTGCATCTCGCTGCGCTGGTAATCCAGCTCCAGAGGATAGATCCCCTTCCAGGCCTTCTTGTATTCCTGGGTGATCACATCCACCATCCGGTTGATCACCCGCTGCTCGGTTGCCGAGAAATCCCGCCCTTCGATCCGTGTCTGGAACTTGCCGATGCCACCATACAGCGTATCGATCACACCGAACACCAGGGCCGGCTCGCAAACAATCAGGCCACTGCCACGCAGCGGCCTGATGGCCACAATATTGAAATTGGTCGGCACCGCCAGTTCGCGCAAAAAGGCACTGTAGCGCTGGACCTGAACCGGCCCGACGGAAATCTCCGGGCTGCGGCGGATGAAGTTGAACAAACCGATCCGCAGATTGCGCGCAAACCGTTCATTGACGATTTCCATCGTCGGCATGCGTCCGCGAACAATCCGCTCCTGGCTGGAGATGTTGTAGGAACGAATTGAACCTGCCTCAGGCGTCTCTTCAACTGTCTTCTGACTCTCGCCTGTGACCCCCTCCAAGAGGGCATCAACTTCTTCCTGGGACAGAAAGGATTCACTCATGACACGCGTCCAGTTTCGTCGTCACTGCACAATGAAGCTTGAGAACAATACGCCACGCACCGGATTTCCGCCTTCTTCCGGCTTGCCCTTCTTGGCCTTGCCCCCGTTCTTCTTGCCCTTGCCACCCGCAGGACTCTCGTCCTCGAAATGGCGAGACGCTTCGGCCAGGATGTCGGCCGCCAGCTTTTCCTTGCCCTCTCGCTGCAACAGCTCTTCGGCTGTACGCTGCGAAACCAGCATCAGGACACTGCTGCGAATCGCAGGCAGGTACGGTTTGACACGCTCGGGGGCCTTGATGTCGGAAAGCTCCAGTGTCACGCCCACCTGGGCCACCTTTTCACCACCCGGATCGGCCAGATTGACCACCATGTTGTCCATCGGCAAATAGGTCGGTGGGCCTTTGGGGGCCACATGCGCGACCTCTTCTTCCTCATCTTCGAGATCCGCATTCTTCTTGCTCAGATAGAACCAGCCGCCTCCGCCGCCCAGGACCAGAAGCAGAACGGCCGCCAAGATGATCAGCAGCATTTTCTTGCTTTTGGGTGGTTTGACAGCTTCATCAGCTTCGGGTTTCGCAGACACAGTGAGTTCCTTCAAAGGCAAGACCTGGGGGAGGCATCGGTAGCCCCCCTGCAGAGGGACTGAACCGCCACTTTAACGCTCAGATTATGGGCCAGCATCATGCGGACGATACCCTGATTAACGGCAAAAAACCATCACATTCGAAGCGGCTGGCAGCATCGCCCCAGCCTAGACGAACAGGTCGACAGCCCGTCCCGACAAGCGGGCCGGACGTGCGACCGCCTCCATCGGTTGCGTTGACGACACGGCGACGGTTGCCTGCCGGTCACCTTGGCGGGGCCTTCTTTCCTGGGAAGTCGCGCCATCGGCACCCGAAGACCCGACGGAGACACCTGACAGCACCAGCCCCTCGTTGCCCAGCAGGTCCTTCAGGTGCGACACCGCCCCTTCAAGCACCTGACGCGCCTCAAGGTGGTCGGTCCGGAACTCAACCCGCGCCTCATTGCCTTGCAATGAAATGCTCACCTCAACCGGGCTGTCTCCCATGCCATCGAACTTGAGTTCGGCGTTCTGGACATCCTGCCCGATCCAGTAGTTCACCTGCTCGGCCACCATCACCTCAGGGGACATAACGGCAGTCGGTTCAGCCATGGTGAAAGACTGCTCAGGGGCAGACGTCGCCGACAAGGCCTGATGACCCCAGGAACCGTCGCCCTTGCCACTCTGCCCGCTTTCGGCCCTTTCGCCCATGCGTTCGGCGCGCCGAACCCCCACCTCGCTGGTACCCACAGCCGCCACCGGCTGGGCCGCCGCCGAACTGGACTCCACCCGGGGTTCTCCCTGGGCCAATTTCTGCAAGCGTGCCTCGGCAGCAAGCTGGCCGCTGGCGCTGACGCTGGTATTGGCGGCTGCGCCAGACTGTACCGGCGTCACATCTTTGACGGCTGCGCGCGATGCGCTGCGGTTCACCGCCGAAGCTTTGGCGGCGACATCCTTGATCGCCTCACCCAATTCCGGCCGCATGAGGTCCTGGCTTTTCGGAGCCGGCGCGGGTGCCCCGCCCTGCGTCTCTGGCCGCGTCTGCTGCGACAAGGCATCACCCGAAACAGCTGCCGTCATGACCGCTTCGCCCTCGGGTGCTCGCACCGTCGGACGCGCATCTACCGGCGGCTGATTTTTCTGGAATTGCAGTGATTGCGCCAACAGAAGGTTAGGGTCGACAGCCGCGCCCTCCTTGGCAGGCAGATCCTGCCCCGCCACCACATCCGGCGCAGCGCCTTCCGTGGCAGACACCAGATCATCCGCGGCAACATCCTCATCACCGGCACCCAATTGCATGAGCAGCGCGGAAAAGTCACCAGCGCCCGGCGCACCGGCATCGCCAGCGACACTCGTCTTGCCTTTGGCGCCGTGCGCCCCATGCGCTCCACGCGCCCCTTGGGCGGCAGTCTTGGGCGCGGCAGGTGTACAACTTTCAACACTCATGACATTTCTCCACTATGTAACTGCGCCATGGCTCTTGCATGTTGCATGGCCGCAAATTCGTCCGTCTGTCTCTGCTCCCGGCGCGCCATCACCATGGCCCGCTCCATCTGTTTTTTTGCCAGCAGCTTTTGCAGCACCGCCAACCGCATCTCGGCTTCCTGGACGCGCTTTCTCTCGACCTCCACCTGCTGTTGCAGATTGGCAAGCACACCGTCTTGCAGGCCGATGGCATGGTGCAGACGGTCCATGAACTGGTAGTGGTGCTGCAGAATGCCCGTACTCATGGACACCTGCGCCGAACTCACCCACCGGGCCTCGGAATCGGTCGCATAGTTGGCCAGCTGCTCGAGCTGGTTCTGCCCCTGCAGATAGGCGCGCTGGGCCTGCATCAGATGGCGCCCCGCTTCGTCACGTTTTTCGGTCGCCAGCTCAATCGCCAGCACCAGGCTTCTCAGGGCCGACATGCGTCACCTCCGCACTTCACCGTGCTCATGGGAAGACCTCCTCCAGCTCGATCGTGGCGGCCATCTGTTGCACGCTGTCTTCGAACGGGGCGGCCACATGCATCTCCTGCTGGAGGTACTCGGCCATGGGCTGGTGCAGCCTAATGGCCTCGTCCAGCGCCGGATCAGACCCCTGCACATAAGCGCCAATCTGCACCAGATCACGCCCCTTCTCATAACGGGAGCTGATGGCGCGGAAGCGCCGCGCCACATCAAAATGCTCGCGGGACACCACGTTGTGCATCACGCGGGAAGCTGACTGGCCAATGTCGATGGCCGGATAGTGACCTGCTTCGGCCAGCGCGCGCGACAACACGATGTGGCCGTCGAGGATGGCCCGGGCCGCATCGGCGATCGGATCCTGCTGGTCGTCGCCTTCGGTCAGCACGGTGTAGAACGCCGTGATGGAGCCCACCCCGTTGAGTCCATTGCCACTTCGCTCCACCAGCTGCGGCAACTTGGCAAAACACGACGGCGGATACCCTTTGGTCGCTGGCGGCTCGCCAATGGCCAGCGCGATCTCTCGCTGCGCCATGGCATAACGGGTCAGCGAATCCATCAGCAGCAGCACATGCTTGCCCCGGTCCCGAAAATCTTCCGCCACGGCGGTGGCGTAGTTGGCACCCTGCAAGCGCAGCAAGGGCGGTGCATCTGCGGGCGCCGCCACCACCACCGAACGTTCACGCCCGTCAGCACCGAGAATGTCCTCAATGAATTCCTTGACCTCGCGTCCGCGTTCGCCGATCAGGCCGACCACGATGACGTCCGCCTGGGTGTAGCGCGCCATCATGCCCATCAAGACGCTCTTGCCGACGCCGGAACCGGCAAACAGGCCGATCCGTTGACCTCGGCCAACCGTCAACAGTCCGTTGATGGCGCGAACGCCCGTGTCAAGAGGCTCACGAACCGGCGCACGGTCCATGGCATTGAGCGGCATGCGGTCCAGTGGACGGGCCGCAACGTTGAGCAACGGCCCCATGCGGTCCAGCGGCTCGCCATGCGCATCCACGACGCGCCCCAACAAACCCTCACCCAGCGGCAGGCGCAAGAGCCCTGGAACGGAGCGGCCTTCCTTTGGAACCACCTCTTCACCCAGCCGCGGCACCGGCATATAAGGAGCCAGCGGCACCACACTGGCCCCGCTGGAGAGGCCCTGCACATCGCCGGCCGGCATGAGAAAGGCCTTCTCATTGGCAAACCCCACCACCTCGGCCAAGACCGGCTCTTGCATCCCGGTGTTCACCAGGCACTGGGAGCCGACCGGCACACGAATACCCGAGGCCTCCAGCACCAGACCGGTCAGGCGCGTCAGGGTGCCGCCGGTTTCCAGCGTACTGCCACCGGACTGGACACGCTGCCGTGCCCCATCCAGAAACTGCTGCCACTTGGCGGAAGGATCATTGCTCATCTGCGGCAGCCTCCCATGGCAGGTTCAGGCCCAGCTGGCCCACGGCACGGCTCCAGCGCTTTTCCATCGTGCCATCGATTTGCGTGCCGGTGGACTGGATCTGGCAACCGCCGCGCGTGATGGTGGCATCGGCCAGCAAGGTCAACGGCAGGCTGGGATATTCAGCACGCAGCACGTCCTCCAGCATGTCAAGGTCCAGCGGATGAAGCTTCAGGACGGTGCTCTTGCTGTCGGCAATCAGCGGCGTCAGGGCCTCGCGGATCACGGGCAGCAGGGCATTCGGGTTGGTGGAGATTTCATGGCGCAGCACCTGGCGCGCCAGCTCGCAGGCCAGCTCCAGCATGCCGCGCGCGGCCACCTGTTCAGCCGCATCCAGCTGAGCATGAGCGGAAGCCACCAGGGCGGCCAGCTGCCTGGCCGTGTCCTGCCCCTGGTTGTTCAGGAACGCATTGACCTGCTCCTGCGCTTCCAGCATCGCCTGGCCATGGCCCTGGGCCAGCCCCTCGGCAAACCCCTTGGCATAACCTTCCTGCCGGAACGCTTCCGCCTGCTCATCCTGCAACCGGGTCCGCGCCTGCTCTTCAAGCAACAAGGCAGCCGCATCCACCGCGCCGAAGCGCCACTGGGCCACAGCATCAATTTCTTCGCCTGGAATGAAACGTGAGTAGTTGCTGGACATACGGTTTACACCATGGCGTCATCGGCGCCACCGGCGATGACAATCTGACCCTCGTCGGCCAGGCGACGCACGATCTTGAGAACTTCCTTCTGCTGCGCCTCGACCTCGGACAAGCGCATCGGACCACGCGACTCCAGGTCTTCACGCAACGTTTCTGCCGCCCGCGACGACATGTTGGAGAGGAATTTTTCCTTGAGTTCAGGCTGGGCACCCTTGAGCGCGACGATGAGGGCATCGGACGACACTTCCTTGAGCACCATCTGGATCGCCTTGTCGTCGAGCTTGATGACGTCGTCGAACACAAACATCTTGTCCATGATCTTCTGGGCCAGCTCGGGATCGTGGCTGCGGATGGACTCGATCACAGTGCCCTCGATGACCGTCCCCATCAGGTTGATCATCTCCGCCGCCGTCTTGACGCCACCCAGCGAAGCCTTGCGGATCTTGTCGCCACCGGCCAGCACCTTGAACAGCACCTCGTTCAGATCTTTCAGCGCCGTCGGCTGGATACCTTCCATGGTGGCGATGCGCAGCATGACCTCATTGCGCTGCCGCTCGGTCAGGTGCTTGAGCACATCAGCCGCCTGGTCAAAGTCCAGGTGCACCATGATGGCGGCCACGATCTGCGGGTGCTCGTTGCGCAGCAACTCGGCCACCGACAGCGGGTCCATCCACTTCAGGCTTTCAATGCCCGAGACGTCCCCGCCTTGAAGAATGCGGTCCAGCAACAATGCAGCCTTGTCATCACCCAACGCACGACGCAGCACGGAACGGACATAGTCACCCGAATCGGACACCAGCAGGCTGTGCGCAGCGGCCACACTGGTGAACCGCTCGACCACCTCATCGACTTTTTCGCGCGTGATGCTGCGTGTCTTGGCAATGGCCTCGCCCAGCTTCTGCACCTCTTTGGGCGACAGATGCTTGAACACCTCTGCAGCTTCCTCCTCGCCGAGGGACATCAGCAGGATGGCAGCGTTTTGCAGTCCTTCGTCTTGTGACATGGCTTTACTCGTGCGTTCAGCGGTTAGGCCGCAGCCTCGCCACTAATCCAGTTCTTGACAATACTGGCCACAGCCGCCGGGTTCTCCCGTGTCAGCTTGCGCGCATCTTCCAGGGCCATTTCGCCGGCCGTGGGGACGGGCGTCTCATCCCTCTTGGGCGCTGCCAGCTGCGGCCGTTCGGGCTCTTCCGCCAGCACGGCATCGATCTGCTTGCGCGGCGCGGCAGGGCGGGTCGCCGACTTGAGCGCCGGCCGGATCAAGCCGAACAGCACCAAGGCACCCAGCAACACGGTACCCACCGGCCACGCGAGATTGCGTGCCAGCTCCTGTGTTTCAGGCTGCTTCCAGAAAGGCACCTCGGGCAAAGTGATCTTTTCCTTGGCAAACGGCGCATTCATGAGGTTCACGGAGTCACCTCGGTCCTGGTTGAAGCCGATTGTCTCACGGACCAATGCGGTCATCTTCTCCAGTTGCTGCTCCGTCAGCGGCTGGGTTGTGGTCTTGCCCTTGTCATCGGTCTGGGTCTGATGGTTGATCACCACCGCAGCACTCAGGCGCTTGACAACGCCGGAACCGGCCTTCACCACCTTGATGGTCTTGTCCACTTCGTAGTTGATGATCGACTCGCGCTTGCTGTTGCCGACGGCCGCGCTGCCGGTGGCGGCACCTGCAGGCGACGGGGCAAGCGTCTGGGCCGGGCCGTTCACCGGGGCGGTTGAAGGCCCGGGCGGTTGATTGGTCGTGGCGCCTGGCACGCCGGAAGGCGCACCGCTGCCACCGGTGTTGGTGCTTTCCACCAGCTGCTGGCTGCGGATGGCGCCGGATTCGGCCGTCTGGTTGGGGCGGTGCGACTCCGAAGTCTGCTCGGTCTGGGAAAAGTCGACCTCGGCCGTGACCTGCGCCTTGACGTTCTGCCGGCCCACGACGGGTTCCAGAATATCCAGCACCCGCTGGCGGTACATCTGCTCAATCTGTTGCACATACTGCAGCTGTTGCGCGTCAGCGCCACCAGCCACGCCGTTGAGCCCATCGGCCGGCGTCGAAAGCAGTTTGCCGGTCTCATCCAGCACGCTGACAGCCTCCGGCTTCATCTCCGGCACACTGGAGGCCACCAGGTGGATGATGCCGGCCAGTTGATTGCGATCCAGCGAACGGCCGGCATTCAGGCTGACCAGCACCGAAGCCGATGGTTTCTGCTGCTCGCGGAAAAAACCGTTCTGATTGGGCAGGGCCAGATGCACGCGGGCGCTCTGAACCGACGACAAGGCCTGGATCGAACGCGTCAACTCCCCTTCCAAACCACGCTGAAACGTCAGGCGCTCCTGGAACTGGGTCATGCCGAAACGGTTGGCCTCCATCAACTCGAAACCCGCCACCGACCCCTTGGGCAAGCCCTGGGAAGCCAGGCGCAAACGGGTGTCGTGCACCTTGTCGGCCGGCACCAGGATGGCGTTGCCGCCGTCGGCATGCTTGTAGGGAATGTTCAGTTGCGACAACTGGGCAATGATGGCGCCGCCGTCCTTGTCCGCCAGGTTGGCATACAACACCCGCCACTCAGCTTGACGGCCCATGAACAGCCCGGCGATCCCGATGGCGACAAACAAGGCAATGCCCAAGGCCAGGCGCAGCTTCTGCCCCTGGTCCAAAGCCGCCAGTCGCTGGGTCAAGGTTGGGTTAACGGGAATTGCAGGAACGGTATCCATCATGTTTTCCGGTGCGGTGAGATGCAGCCTTGCATCGTCAATGGCACCGATTATTCGGGCTGGACCCGAAAACATTAGGACGATAAGCCCCGGATTTCCCTGCTATTTCAAAATAATGGCGCCTGCGACGGGGCGATAGGATCGCTGCAACCCTTTTTTCCTTCGGGACTGCATTATGGATCTTCGCCTTTCCCCCACCACCATGCCTGTGACGGTGCGGCCCGGCCTCGCCTCAAAAACCGCCTCCACGCAGGTGGCAGGCGCTGCGGACGGCGGCTTTTCCGGCGCGCTCAAGTCCGCACTGAACTCGGTCAGCCAGGCCCAGAATCAGGCATCCAGCCTGCAGCGCGAGGTGCAGATGGAGAACCCCAAGGTCAGCCTGGAGGAAACCATGGTGGCGATCCAGAAAGCCCAGATCGGCTTCCAGGCCACGCTGCATGTGCGCAACCGTATGGTGCAGGCCTACACCGACATCATGAACATGCAGGTCTAAATCGAATTCAAACCCTTTCCCACAAAGCGCCAACAGCTATCAATTCAATAGCAAATCAGTGAAGGAAGCGGGAGCCGGCAAAACGCTCCTCGAAATGCGTCAGCCATGGCTCCGCCAGATAACGGATCTGGGCATCGTTGAGCAGGATGCGTTGCATGATGCGGGTCTTCTCGCGTCGCTGCTCGGGCTGCAACTCCTCGCTGCGCGCCTTGATTCGGAGCTGCTCGATCAGCACGGCGCAGGCACCCTCGAACCGGACCACCTGGTCCCAATCCTCGGCCTTGGCCGCGTCCAGCATCTTGCGACTGCTGTCCTCGATGGCGCGGTAATAGTCAATCAGCATTTGCGGCATGGCCTCGCCCCTTGCAGCAGTAGGTGCAGATGCGTGCATGGTCTTATTTTCCAATTTGTTTCCAAGCATCAGCAATCGGCTCAATCAACCCAATTACTTCCCCGATCTTGTCGACGTCATTTTTGAGGTTGGCCTCGGTCAGGCAGCGCACGGCATAGCTGTAGACCGTCCGCAGATTTCCCGCCACCTCGCCGCCAGCGTCGTCAAGCGCGGCCTTGAGGCCCTCCTCGATCAGGCGAACTGCCTTACTGAGCTGCGCGCCTTTCAACGCCAGATCACCACGCTCCAGCGCGGCACGCGCCAAGGACATGGACTGGAGCAAGGCATCAAACAGAAGGTTGACCAACTCATGCGGACTTGCGCCGTCCACAGAGGTTTCAACGCTGACTCGTTTGTAGGCAGAGGCTGCCCGGGTGCTGACTGGTGTAAACATCGTGTCACTCATCAATCTTGTTGACTTATGTGAGATGTATCGGCACCCGGAGCGCGAAACTTAACCCGGAACTGAGCTTATGAACAGCATTTATTCAATGGAATCACTTGTTCCACTGAGCCACTTGCTGGCTGATATAGCTGTTCAACGCCGTCAAACCGGCCATCTTGGTGTCCAACGCGCTGTACTGGGCCCGCAGCCGCTTCTCCAGCAAGGTCACCCGGTCACCGACCTTGGCCTGGTCTTTTGAGTTGTTCTTGAGCTCGGTCTGCAAAGCATCGGATTTGGTCGTCACCGTCCCCCCCGTCGCCAGAAGGCCGTCCGCAAAGGCCTTGATCTTCAGGCCGAATCCGTCGGTGGCAGTTCCCGTGTTGTCGGCCGTGAACAGCGCCGCGAGGTTGGCCGGGTCCTTCATGGCCGCATCGAGCTTGCTGTTGGACAACGTCATCAGGCCACCACGCTGGATATCCAGCCCGATGTCCGCCAGGCGTGAAAAACTCGACCCCGTGCTCGAGGTGCCCAGCAGCCTGCGCATGGCATTCTGCAAGCCGACGATCACGCTGTCGCCCTGCATCGTTCCGGCCGTCTTGCTGGCCTCATCGTATTTGGTCGCCTCGGTCAGGGTCTTGCTCAGGCTGTTGTAGGAGGCCACGAAATCCTGGATGTTTTTCTTGATCGTGGCCGTATCGTTGGCCAACGTCACGGTCACCGGCGAGGTCGTGACCGCCGCAAAATTCAGCGTCAGGCCGGGCACGGCATCAGCCAGCGTGTTGTTGGCCGATTGCACGGCAATGCCGTTGATGGTGGCCTTGGTGTTCAGGCCTTTTTGATAGGCGTTCGCCGCCATGCCAAACGAACCGTTGGCCGGGTCAAAAGCCAGGCGGGACAAGCCGGAACTGTCCGTATTGTTGCCGTCGCTGTCCCCCGCCACCTGGATGCGAAAACCGGTGGCCTCACCCGTGCTGTTGGAGCGCATCAACAAACGCTCGCCCGAGGCGTCTCGCAGAACCGTGGCCGTGACACCTGCCGAAGCGGCATTGATTTTGGCGGCAATCTTTGTAAGTGTGTCCTCGCCTGCGCCAATCGTCACACTGATGGTAGAGGCCGAACCTGCCGTGAAAGCCGGTGTCCCGGCATAGTTCCAGGTCCCGATGTCGATATTGAGGGTGCCGGTACCGATCGCCGAATCCACGGTCACCGCATTGGATGCGGTCGACTGCGCCGCCGCCATCTGCTGGACTTCAACGCTGAACGCCGTGGCTGACGCAGCACCCGTCACGCTGCCAGTGACTGCGCTCTCATTGGAGGACTTGACCGTGACGCCGGTCCAGGAGCTCGCCTTGGCCAGGGTGCTCGCCGATGCGGACAAGGCAGCGACCTGCGACTTGATCTGGCCGACCACGGACACCTGCGTCTGGATCTGGCTCGCCTTGCTGATCAGCTTGCTCAACGGCTGCTGCTCCAGCGCCGTCATCTTGCTGATGATGCTTTCAACATCAATGCCACTGCCGATACCGATCGATGAGATGGACATACTTTCCTCCTGGCTCCTGGCCCAGACGCGCTTGCCTATGCTGGCCGCTGGCTGAACCGGCTCAGCCCCTTAACGACCAAGGGCGGCGACAGTCAAAACCATCGCCGCCTTGAAAACCATCCCAGTCTAGCCAGATCTGGGTGGTTTAATCGCCAGAAAAGCTTACCTCAACAGGGCCAATACACCTTGCGGCAGCTGGTTGGCCTGCGCCACCATCGCCGTACCTGCCTGCTGCAGGATCTGGGTACGCGACAGGTTGGAGGTTTCCGTGGCGAAGTCAGCGTCCATGATGCGGCCACGCGACGCGTTGGTGTTTTCCACCATGATGCCGATGTTGCCGACAGCGCTCTCGAAACGACTCTGGACAGCGCCCAGCTTAGCGCGAGCGCTATTCACCTGGTCAATCGCCGAGTCAAGCTTCTTCAGCGACAGCCAGGCATTGCCCTGGGTGCTGACCGACAGCGTGTCGATGCCGGTGGCGGTCGTTGCAGCCAGCGTGCTGGCGGAAACGCCGGTGGTAGTGGCCGTGAAGCCCACCAGGCTCACCGAAGCGGCGGCGCCCGAGGTATCCAGCGTGGACGAATAGAGTTCCACGTCGAAAGTGCCGCTGGAGTTCTTGGTCAGGTAAGCGGTCACGCCGGTATCAGCCGTCTTGGCGTTGATGGCTTCCACCACTTGGCCCAGACGCTCGTCGCCCGTGGTAGCGGCAGCGATAGCACCCAGCTGGTAGCTGGAACCACCCGACACGGAGATGCTCAGCGTACCGGTGGCAATGGCGGTCAGGGTCGTGATCGACGAAGCCGAGATACCAGCGTTGGCGGTGTTGGAAGCGTAGTCGATATCAGCCAGGCCGCTGGCCTTGGCGTTGGTCAGCGAACCGACGGTGATGTTGTCGCCGGAGTTGGCGCCCACCTGGAACACGGCACCAGCGAAGGAGCCGTCCAGGATCTTCTGGTTGTTGAAGGTGGTGGTCTTGCCGACGCGGTCGATTTCATCGGCCAGCTGCTTCACTTCAGCCTGCAGGGCGGTACGGTCAGCCGAGCTGTTGGTGCCGTTGGCGGACTGCACGGCCAGTTCACGCATACGCTGCAGCATGTCGCCGACCTTGCCCAGCGCGCCTTCAGCGGTCTGGGCCAGCGAGATACCGTCATTGGCGTTACGTGCGGCAACGTTCAGACCCTTGGACTGGACGCTCATACGCTCAGCAATGGCCAGACCGGCAGCGTCGTCTTTGGCGCTGTTGACGCGCATGCCGGAAGACAGGCGCTGCATGGAGGTTGCCAGCGAGCTGGCGGACGCCTGCAAATTGCGCTGGGCGTTCAACGAAGGAATGTTCGTGTTGATACTAGGCATTTCAATACTCCTGAAAGGAAGGTGTCAATTGACGAACCTTTTTGAAGGCCCGTTGCAAGTGTTTTCGGGCGGTTTTCAGGAAACTTTAGGACTGAATCGTCTGGCTTTACCCATATAGGCGGGCCACCCCTACCGCCTTGAAGCCAGTCATATCGGCAGATATGCCGGGTTTTTTACCCTTTTATTCCGGCAACGCCCCATGGCGTCCGTCCGCACAATTCCCAAACCGCCAAAACCGTCAGCGCGTCGTGCTGACTTCAAAAACCGGCACTGGCCACTTTCTTACGTAAAGGAGCTCCGAAATGGCTGCTACGATTAATACGAATATTGCGTCGCTCAACGCCCAGCGCAATCTGTCCTCGTCGGCCAGTTCGCTGGCCATCTCCATGCAGCGCCTGTCTTCCGGCATGCGCGTCAACAGCGCCAAAGACGACGCTGCCGGCTTGGCTATTGCCGAGCGAATGAACACCCAGGTCAAAGGCCTGACGGTGGCGGCGCGCAATGCCAACGACGGCATCTCGCTGGCCCAGACCGCTGAAGGCGCCTTGGGCAAGCTCGGCGACATGCTGCAGCGTATGCGCGAACTGGCCGTGCAGGCCGGCAACTCGACCAACAGTGCGGCCGACCGTACCGCCCTGCAGGCTGAAGTCTCCCAGTTGCGTGACGAAATCGACCGCGTCTCCAAACAGACCACCTTCAACAACCAGAAGATCCTGGACGGCTCCTTCGCTGGCGCTGTGTTCCAGATCGGCGCCAATTCCGGCGACACGGTGTCCGTCGGTGCCCTGACCAATGCCACCGCACAAGGCCTGTCCAAGATCGACTACGCCTCCAATGCCAGCACCAACACCGGTATTGCCGCCTCGGCCATCACGACCCTGACCGCCATTGCGACCGGCACCCTGAGCATCTCGATCACCGGTGGCATCTCGTACGACCTGGGCGCCATCAATGCCGCCACCACCGGCGACGAACGCATGGGTCAGGTGGTCGAAGCGATCAACCGCAAGACACCGGACACCGGCGTGACCGCTTACCTGACCAAGGCCAGCGACGGCAGCTATTCCGTTGAACTCTATTCTTCGGCCATGAACACCTCGGGAACGGCCGCCGTGGCCAGCCTGGCTGGTTTCACCACCGCCACCACGGGTGTGGCCGCCACGACGCTGGCCGCAACCAGCGCCACCGGCGTTGACACCCTGTCGGTCAGCACCCAGGGCAATGCCTGGCTGGCACTGAAGAAAGTCGACTCGGCGATTGACCAGATCAACACCTCGCGCGCCATGCTGGGCGCGATGCAGAGCCGCTTCGAAAGCGCCATCTCCAACATCGACATCCAGGTCGAGAACCTGTCCGCTTCGCGTGGTCGTATCGTTGATGCCGACTTTGCCAAGGAAACCGCCAACCTGTCGCGTACCCAGATCCTGCAGCAGGCTGGCATGGCCATGGTGGCGCAGGCCAACCAACTGCCGCAAGGCGTGCTGGCCCTGCTGAAGGGCTAAAGCGCCCCGACCCCGTCCGGAGGACGCATTGGTGAGGGATCATCAATGCGTCCTTTTTACATTCAGCCCCCGATGGTGTTTGGCCGCGGCACGCCTGCGTCGCCGCGCACCACCGCCGTCAACTATCATCCCAGCTCAACCTGACCGGAGTGATCATGCGTCAAGGCCCCTTGCTCAGCGAAACCCAGGTCGCGGAATTCAAACGCAATGGCGTTCTGATCCTGCGCGATTTCTACGACCTGGAGCGCGATATTGCCCCGATCCAGCAGGCCATCTATGACCTGATCGGGCTGTTGATCGCCAAATATCGCCTGCCCATCAGCCGCCCGGCCTTCTCCCCGGCCACGTTTGATGCCGGTTACCAGCAGCTGATCGCCCTGAACCGCGCCTATGGCGCTGAGATCTACGATGCTGTCAAGCAGATTCCGGCCTTTGTGCGGCTGGTAGCCCACCCGCAGCACGACCAGTTGTTTGCCGAACTGCGGCCCGGCTCGTTCCCGGCCGTTGCGGCTGGCGGTTATGGCATTCGCATCGACAACCCGAACGAAGACCGTTTCCGGGCCAACTGGCACCAGGAATACCCAGCACAGCTGCGCAGCCTCGATGGTCTGGTCTACTGGAGTCCGCTGGTGCCGGTGACCGAGGACATGGGCCCCGTGGAGTTCTGTCCCGGCTCCCAAACCGAAGGGGCGGTGCCGGTCCATACCCGCGATCCGAACAACCCGCAAAAAACCGGCGCCTACTCCCTGACACTCAAGGGCGAAGATGAGCTGTTGCGCAAATATCCCCATGTCAGCCCCCTGACATCGCCCGGCGATCTGGTGGTCATCGATTTTCTCGTGCTGCATGCATCCGGCCACAACCGCAGCCAGCGCTCGCGCTGGACCATGCAGCTGCGCTACTTCAACTTCCTTGAACCCACCGGCCAATCCCACGGCTGGCGCGGCTCGTATGCCGCCGGGGTCGATTTCCGCACCATCCATCCGGAACTCTGTGCCGACTAGGAGACGATGATCTTGAATTGCAATCTGTGCGGCACCCCGCTCGCCGACAAGCTTTACGACTCGGGCAGTGCCAAATCCCTGACCTCGCTGTGCACGGCACATGAAGGGCGGACGCAGGTCTATGTCTGCCAGAGCTGCGCCCATGTGCAGAGCGTCGCCATGGACAACATCGACGCCTACTACGACGACAGCTACGACATCCTGGTCGACAGCGAGGAAGAAGACCAGATCTACGAAGTCGTGGCTGGCCAGACGGTTTACCGCACGGAACACCAGGTGCGGGTCCTGCGCGACAAGGTCACGCTGGCATCGGGCATGAAAATCCTCGACTATGGCTGCGCCAAGAGTGCCACGATGCGCACGCTCAGCCGGCAGATTCCGGGGCTGGAAGTGCACCTGTTCGATGTCAGCGACCGTTATCGCCCCTTCTGGGACAAGTTCATTCCCGCTGAGCGGGGGGCGACCTTCGACCTGCCCGCCGACTGGCAGGGCCGCTTCGACGTCGTGACCTCGTTCTTCTCACTGGAACATATGGCCCAGCCGCAGGACGCACTGGGCAAGATTGCCGCCCTGCTCAAGACCGGTGGCACCTTCTACGGCATCGTTCCCAATGTGCTGTCCAACACGGCGGACCTGATCGTGGTCGACCATGTAAACCACTTCACGCCGCCTTCACTCGCCTACCTGCTGCGTGCCAATGGCTTTGAGGTGCAGGAGATCAGCGACAGCGCACACCGCGGCGCGCTGGTCTTCATCGCCCGCAAGCTGGCCCAGCCCGCCGCCACCCAGCCCCCGGCACAAACCGAGGTGCATGCCATCGCGCAGACAGCGCGCCAGATCGCCGATTTCTGGCAGCAGGCCGGCGCACGCGTGCAGGCCTTCGAGCAGACCCTGTCCGCCGATGTGCCCGTGGCCCTCTATGGCGCCGGCTTCTATGGGGCCTTCATCGTCTCCTGGCTGCGCCAGCCGCAGCGGATCCGCTGCATCATCGACCAGAACGCCTTCCTGCAAGGGCGCCAGTTGCATGGCGTACCGGTGATCGCGCCGGCCGACCTGCCGACGGACATCACCACACTGCTGGTCGGTCTCAACCCGGCCCACGCGCGCCAGATCGTCGGCGATATTCCCGCATTCGCCGGCCGTTCGCTGAACTGCTTCTATCTGTAAGGCCCTGAGATGTTGACTGGCAAACACGTGGTTCTACGGGCCTGGGCAAGCGAGGATCTGCCGGCCCTGCAGGCGCTGCGCAACGACGTGCCGCTGCAGCGGCAGCTGATGGCCCAGCCCAAGGGCAGCTCACTGGAGCAGGTGCGAACCTGGCTCACCACCCGCAGTCAGACGGCCGACGCGGTGTTCTTCGTCATCGCCGACCGGGCCAGCAACCAGGCACTGGGCTATGTGCAATTGCTCGACATGGACCTGTTCCATGGCACCGGCCGACTCGGCATCTGCGTCGGCCCGCAGGCCCAGGGCCGCGGCTGCGGTGGTGAGACGCTGAACCTGCTGGCCAACTATGTGCACGAGACGTTCGGTCTGCGCAAGATCCTGCTGGAAGTGCTGGCCAGCAACGAAGGCGCCATCCGCCTCTACCTGCGCCACGGCTACCGCGAAGTGGGGCGCTGGTTGCAGCACTTCCGCACTGCCAGCGGCTACGCCGACGTCGTCATCATGGAAAAACTGCTGACAGCATGAAAGTCGTCATCTCCCAGCCGATGTTCTTCCCCTGGGTGGGGATGTTCGAGCAGATCCGGCTGGCGGATATTTACGTCCACTACGGCGACGTGCAGTTTTCCAAGGGCAGCTTCACCAACCGGGTGCAGATCAAGACGGCACAAGGCATCAAGTGGCTCACCGTGCCGCTGCAGCAGGTTTCGCTCGGGCAGTCGATTGACGAGGTCCGCCTCGACACCCGGACCGACTGGCGGCGTCAGCACATGGACCAGCTCAAGCAGGCGTATGCAGCCGCCCCCTACCGCAAGGACATGCTGGCGCTGGTGGATTCGGTCTATGCCCAGTCGCAGGCCTCCATCGGCCACTTGAGCCGGCATTCCATGGAAGCGTGCTGCCGCTATTACGGGCTCGATGCAGGCCGCCGCTTCGTCGAAGTGGAACAATTGGGCATCGCCGGCGCCAGCAGCCAGCGGGTGCGGGACATCGTTCTGGCGGTGGGCGGCACCCGTTACATCACCGGTCACGGCGCGCGCAACTACCTGGACCACCAGCTGTTCGAAGATGCCGGCATCCGGGTCGAGTACATGGACTACGAGAAACGGCCCTACCCGCAACTGCATGGCGAATTCACCCCCTATGTGTCGTTGCTCGACTTGATTGCCAACACAGGCCCGGCAGGAATTGATTGCATCTGTTCAGGAACCAGTTACTGGAAGGACTTTTTGAAAAATGAATGAAATCGACAAATTCAAGGAAGAGGTTCGCGCCAACATCCGCGGCCTGATGGACGACCATGACGTGCAGGCGCTGTCGCGCATCTGGGTGCGCGAGATCGCGCGCCACAAATACGCCTACAACTTCTCCTGGATGGGGCGCCCCATCATCCAGTTCCCGCAGGACATGCTGGCCATGCAGGAGATCATCTGGGCCACCAAGCCGGACCTGATCATCGAAACCGGCATCGCCCATGGCGGCTCGCTGATCTACTACGCCTCGCTGATGGAAATGATGCAGCTCGACGGCTATGTACTGGGTATCGACATCGACATCCGCGCGCACAACCGGGCCGAGATCGAAGCCCACCCGATGCACAAGCGCATCCAGATGATCCAGGGCTCCTCGATTGCCGCGGAGACCGTGGCCCAGGTGACCCAACACGCCAAGGGCAAGAAGAGTGTGCTGGTCATCCTCGACTCCAACCACACGCACGAGCATGTGCAGCAGGAGCTCAAGCACTACGCGCCCTTTGTGACGAAGGACAACTACCTGGTGGTGTTTGACACCCTGGTGGAAGACATGCCGGACGACCTGATCCAGGACCGGCCCTGGGGCAAGGGCAACAACCCGAAAACCGCGGTGCGCGAGTTCCTGAAGACAAACGATCAGTTCGAGATCGACAAGGCGATCGAGGCCAAGATCCTGATCACTGTCGCACCCGACGGTTATCTGAAGCGCGTGCGCTGAGCGTCGGCCAGCCCGCTTGCGGGCTGGCACCACGCCTCTTAACTGGCGCGGGTCGCGAGTTGCCGCACGACGGCTGCCACGCGCTCGATCTCCGGCGCCGTCATGTCGTGGTAACTCGGCAGGTTGATGGCGCGCCCGGGAATGGACCAGGCCAGCCTGTTCTGCGGACAGTCGTCGAACATCGGCAGGCTCGACAGGGGGTGGAAAAACACCCGCGCATCGACGTTCTCCGCCGCGAACGCCTGCTGCAAGGCCTCACGCGTCACGCCGGTTTCTGCATCAAACACCACCGTCGGCATCCAGGCGCCATTGACCGTGCCAGACGGCTCCGGATTGAGGTGCACGCCGGGCAGCCCCTGCAGCTCTTGCCGATAGGCCTGGAAAATCTCGCGCTTGCGCGCAATCAGCGCATCGATGCGCTCGACCTGTGCGCAACCGATCGCGGCCTGCAGATTCGACATCTTGTATTTGTAGCCGACCACGTCAGGCCAGAACTGCTTGGTCTGGCCGCGGGCCCGCCCGTGGTTGGACAGCGTCAGCACGCGTTCATACAACGCCGGGTCCTGCGTCACGAACATGCCACCCTCGCCGGTGGTCAGCGTCTTGGTGCCATGGAAGGAGAAACTGCCGAACACACCCATGCTGCCGGCACGCCGCCCCCGGTGCTGTGAACCGATGGCCTCGGCCGCGTCCTCGATCACGGGGATGCCATGGCGCCGGCCCAGATCCAGCAAGGCCTCCATGTCGCACAGATTGCCGTAGATGTGAACCGCCAGGATGGCCTTGGTGCGCGGCGTGATGGCGGCTTCGGCAGCGGCCGGATCGATGCACCAGCTGTCGGGCCGGATGTCGACAAAAACCGGTTTTGCACCCAGGTGCACGATGGGGGCAGCCGAGGCGATCCAGTTGGTGTCGGCCATGATGACCTCGTCACCGGGGCCGATGCCCAGTGCGGCCATGCCCATGTGCAGCGCCCCGGTGCAGCTGGAGGTGGCAATCGCATGCGCCACGTCCAAATGGGTGGCGAACTGCTGCTCGAAGCGGTTGATGTACTCGTAGCAGCGCTCGCCCCAGCCGTTTTGCGCCGCGTCGGTGGCGTAGGCCACCTCGCGTTCGGTGATGGAGGGCTTGGTGTAGAGGATGCGCGGTTTCATGACACTTGCAGCCGGGGCACGGCGGTGACGAACTGGCCTCCCCACTCGCGGATGTAGGCTAGCTGGGTGGTGATCTCCTCGCGCAGGTTCCACGGCAGGATCAGCACGCGATCAGGCCGGTCGGCCTTCAGATGCGCTTCGTTGACGATCGGGATGCGGCTGCCCGGCATGCAGTGCGACTGCTTGGCCGGGTTCAGGTCCACCACATAGGGCAGCAGATCGGGGCGCACCCCGGCGAAATTCAGCAGCGTGTTGCCTTTGGCGGCTGCGCCATAGGCAGCCACCTTGAGGCCGTCACGCTGCGCTTGCAATAAAAATGATAGCAGCTCGCGCTTGATTCTCAAGGCCTCAGCCTGGAAATTGGCATAAAACGCCGGCGCATTCATGCCCGCCGCCTGCTCGGTGGCCAGCAGCTCGGCGACGGCCGGTGTCGGCGCATGCGGGCCACCCTGGCGCTGGGCGTAGACGCGCAGGCTGCCGCCGTGGGTCGGCAACTGCTCCACATCGATCACCTGCAGCCCGTTGGCGGCAAAGATGCGCTGCACGCTGCCGAGCGACAGGTAGGAGTAGTGCTCGTGGTAGGCGGTGTCGAACTGGCACTCGCGCACCATGCGCAGCAGGTGTGGGAACTCGAACGTGGCCACGCCAGCCGGCTTGAGCAGGACGGCAAAACCGGCCACGAAGTCGTTGATGTCCGGCACGTGGGCCAGCACGTTGTTGGCCGCCATCAGGTCGGCCTGCCGCCCCTGCGCCGCCAGCTCGCGCGCCAGCTCGGCGCCGAAAAAGCGCTCGACGATCTCGATACCCTTGGCACGCGCCGCCTGCGCCGTGCTGGTGGTGGGCTCGATGCCATAACAAGGAACGCCCGCTTGTTGCACATACTGCAGGAGGTAGCCATCGTTGGCGGCCACCTCGACCACGCAACTTTGCAGCCCCAGGCCAAAGCGCTGCTGCATGGCCTGCACATAGGCCTGCGCATGACGCAGCCAGGAGCTGGAAAAGGAGCTGAAATAGGCGTAGTCGGCGCTGAACAGCGCTTCCCGGCCGGCATGGTCTTCCGTCTGCACCAGCCAGCACTGGTCGCACACCAGCAGACGCAACGGGTACCAGACTTCGGGCGCGTTCAGTGCCGCCGGCGTCAGGTAGGCGTTGGATGGCGGCGCACTGCCCAGGTCGAGGAATGGTCGGTGCAATTCCGATCCGCAATGGCGGCACTTCACAGTCGGACTCCTTCAAAGTCTGCGGCAATCATGGGGTGCCCGGCATCGCGTGGCGACAACCCCTGCACCGGCTGCGGCCAGGCAATGCCCAGTCGCGCATCCTGCGGGTTCAGTCCCGCCTCGGCCTGCGGCACGTAGGCGCTGGAATGGCAATACAGCAGCTCGGCATCATCGCTCATCGCTTGGAAGCCGTGGGCGAACCCCTGCGGAATCAGCAGGGCACGGCCATTGTCAGCCGACAACAGCTCGGCGTGCCAACGCAAAAAGGTCGGCGACCCCAGGCGCAGGTCGACCGCCACATCCCACACGGCACCACGCACACAGCTGACCAGTTTGATCTCGGCATGCGGCGGCTTCTGGTAATGCAGGCCGCGCACCGTGCCCGCCTGCCGTGTACAGGTGTGGTTGATCTGGGCCACCGGGCCGTACCAGCCGGCGGCGTGCAGCTCATCGGCACAGAACAGGCGGCTCAGGAAACCCCGCTCGTCCCGCAGCATTTGCCGCTGCACCCGCTTGAGGCCGACCAGCGGCGTGTCGGTGATGAGAAAACGGCTCATGTGCTGGCCACCTCGTAGTCGGCCAACTCGGCCAGGCACAGGGTGCGCGCATCGCTTCCCGCCTGGTACTGGCGGTACCAGGCCATGGTGCGGGCAACGGACGTGGACAAACCCCAGCGTGACTGCACGCCCAGGACCTGACGCGCCTTGGCGACTTCCAGCGCCAGCCAGCCCGCTTCATGCGGCCCCTCGCTGCCATCGCCCCAGGTCACCTCGCCACTGCCCCAGGTCTGGCGCGCCTGCTCCACCACGGCACGTACCGTGGACGCCTCAGCGGTCGCGGGGCCGAAGTTGTAGGCACCGGCATCCTGCGGTTTGTGCCAGAGATGCTCGGCCAGGCGCAGGTAAGCGGCCAACGGCTCCAGCACATGCTGCCAGGGGCGAATGGCATCGGGGCGTCGGATCTCCAAGGGTTGGCCGGCCTGCCAGGCGCGCACCGCATCGGGCAACAAGCGGTCGGCCGACCAGTCGCCGCCACCGATGACATTACCGGCCCGGGCCGTGGCCACGGCCACCTCCCGCTCACGCAGGAAAGAGGCGGCATAACTGGCCGTCACCAGCTCGGCCGCAGCTTTGCTCGCGCTGTAAGGATCGTGGCCGCCCAGTGCATCACCCTCGCGGTAGGGATAGACCCATTCGCGGTTCTGGTACACCTTGTCGGTGGTCACCACCACCACCGAGCGCACGCCATCCACCTGGCGCAACGCCTCAAGCAGATGCACCGTGCCCATGATGTTGGTGGCAAAGGTCTCGACCGGCGCGCGATAGCCCTGACGCACCAGGGCCTGTGCCGCCAGATGCAGCACGACCTCGGGTCTTGCCTGTCGCACGCGCTCCGCCAGCAAGGCGGCATCGCGCAGATCTACCGTCTGGCTGTCCACCAGCTCCCCGATGCCGGCCGCCTGGAACAGGCTGGGCTCGGTGGCGGGCGGCAAGGCCAGTCCGGTCACCTGCGCGCCCAGCCGTTGCAACCACAGGGCCAGCCAGGCACCCTTGAAGCCGGTATGACCCGTCAGCAGCACCCGTTTGCCGCGCCAGAAGGACGGATCCGGCAGGAAAGACGTGGAGGCCACCGGCATCACCACATCTTCCAGGGCGCACGGCCCGATTGCCAGAGGTCTTCCAGCATGTTCTTTTCCCGCAGCGTGTCCATCGGCTGCCAGAAACCCTGGTGTTCATAGGCCATCAGCTGACCGTCCGCAGCCAGACTGGTCAAGGGCTCGCCCTCCCAGCTGGTGGGGTCGCCGCTGATGCGCTCGATGCAACGCGGCGACAGCACGAAGAAGCCGCCATTGATCAGCCCGCCGTCGCCGCGCGGTTTCTCGGTGAAGCCGTTCACCTGGGTGCCCGCAATCTGCAGAGCACCATAACGGCCCGGCGGCTGCACGGCCGTGACCGTGGCCAGCTTGCCGTGCGCCTTGTGAAAGCGAATGGCCTCCGCGATGTTCACGTCGGCCACACCGTCGCCATAGGTGAAGCAGAAAGCCTCCTCCTGGGCGACGTATTCGGCCACGCGCCGCAGACGGCCGCCGGTCATGGTGTTCTCGCCGGTGTCCACCACCGTCACACGCCAGGGCTCGGCATGCTTGCGGTGCACTTCCATCAGGTTGTTGCCCATGTCGAAAGTGATGTCCGACATGTGCAGGAAGTAGTTGGCGAAGTATTCCTTGATCACGTAGCCGCGGTAGCCGCAGCAGATCACGAAGTCGTTCACGCCGTGCGCGCTGTACATCTTCATGATGTGCCACAGGATCGGCTTGCCGCCGATCTCGACCATCGGCTTGGGTTTCAGATGGGTCTCTTCGGAAATCCGGGTGCCCAAACCACCCGCAAGAATCACGGCTTTCATTGCTTCTGCGCCTCCCACTGCTGGAACATGAGCTGATAGGCCTGCTCGGCCCGGCGGGCAAAGGCCGCCTCATCCATCACCACGCTGGCCTGCATCTGCGGGCGCAGGCTCGCACGCGTCTGGGCCAACTGGCCCAGATCGGACGCCAGCGCAACCGCCTTGGCCACGTACTCTTCTTCGCTCTGCGCAATCCATTCCTCATGCCCCACGCCGTGCAGGATCGAGCTGCCCAGCCGTCCCACACTCGGCCGCCCGGCCAGCGTGATGTAGGGCACGCCCATGTACAGGCTCTCGAACAGCGTTGTGCCCGAGTTGTGCGGGAAGCAGTCCAGCCCGATGTCCATGCCGCGCAGCACGTCCCACGGCGGGCTGTGGAATCCGATCTCCAGCCGGCTGCGTTCCACGCCATGGGCCTCGAATTTCTGGATCAGCGCTTCGCGCACGCCTTCGTCCTTGTAGGAGCTGCTGTCGACCACCAGGCGCGCGCCCGGCACGCGCTTGAGGATCTCCGCCCACACCCGTATCGTGCGGTGGTTGATGCGGATGGCGCGTGTCAGGGTGCCGAAGGTCACATGGCCGCGCTGCAATGCCGGCAGGGCGCTCACCTCACCCATGTTCAGGGCCGGCCGGTAGGCGTACGAGCCGTTCGGCACCCGCCAGGGCGTCTCGGCAAACAGGTGCTCGCTGCCCACCGGGGCTGCCGGTTCGTCGGTCAGGAAGTAGTCGATCGCCTTCAGGCCCGTGGTGTAGCCAAATCCCAGCCAGCTCACCGACACCGGCGCAGGCTTGCGCGCAAACGCGCCAAGACGGCAACCCGCGGTATGGCCGGCGAGGTCCACCAGGACATCGATGCCATCGGCGCGGATGCGCTCGGCCAAGGCCTCGTCACTCATGCTTCGCGTGGCAACCCAGTGGTCCACATAACTCTTGTAGCGCTGCGTCACCTGGTCTTCGCGCGCCAGGTCCGCATAGGCGAACACCTCCACCACCGACCGGTCATGCTGCGACAGCAAGGGCTCCATGAAGAAGCGGCAGGAATGGTTGCAGAAGTCGGGCGAAACGTAACCCACCCGCAACCGGCGCCCGGCACTCGGCGCGTTGTCATGCGCCCGCCACAAGCCACGCAAGGACTCACCGAAGCGATGGTCGTACTCTTCATACGAAGCGTAGATCTCCTCGGCGCTGAGGTCGGGGTGGTAGTTGAGCACAAACAGGTAGTTGCCATATTCGCCCCGGTGCTGAGGCATGAGCTCGAGCGACTTGCGGTACCAGTGAATGGATTCGGCCTGCTGCCCCTGCAGCTGCAGACTGCGCGCCAACGTGCTCATACCCACCGGGTTCTTCGGATCGATCGCCAGCATCTTGCGAACATGCTGCTCGGCTTCCACCATGTGGCCGGCATCCTGCAAAACCAGCGACAGGTTGTTCAAGGCCTCAATCAGGTCCGGCTTGATCGCCAGCGCCTGGCGGTATGCGTCCGCCGCCTCTTGCGGCCGACCCAGCTCACTCATGCCCAGCGCCAGCTGGAAGTAGAAATCATGGTCCTCGGCCTTGTTCTTCAGGGCATTGCGGTAGGCCGCTTCGGCCTCCTGCACACGCCCCTGCTTGAGGAGCACCTTGCCCAGCCCCCGGGAAGCTTCCGCCATGTCCGGCAAGGCCTGCAGGGCCCGCCGCCAGTGCGTTTCTTCCTCAACGAGGTTGCCTTCTTCTGCCAGCAGCAAGCCCAGATTCTGATAGGCCTCGGCAAAACCGGGCTTCACCTGCAGCGCCCGCTTGTAGAAAGATGCCGCCTCCGGCAACTGGCGTTGCCGCCACAGCACATTGCCCAGGTTGTTCAACACCTCGAAGTCTTCGGGCGCCTGCTGAATCAGCTGCTTGTAGCAGCGTTCGGCCTCCTGCCAGAAACCGAGCTTCTCGTAACTCAAACCCAGGTTGAACAGCGCCTCCATGTCGTCGGGCAGCAGCTCCACCGCACGCGCCTTGGCCTGCAGCGCCCCTTTGAGGTCGCCCAGCTTTTGGCGAAATGCGCCAAGCAGCTTCCAGCTGTAGCCGTGGGAGGGATAACTTTGCGTGAAGGTCAGCGCCTGCAGCTCTCCGGCCTTGTAGTCACCGGCCTGGAACAGAGTCACCAACTGCTGCATCTCATCCGGCGACGGGCTGACCGCCTGGCGATCAGGTGTGGCGTCGCTCCACTGCTGGAACATGAGCTGATAGGCCTGCTCGGCCCGGCGGGCAAAGGCCGCCTCATCCATCACCACGCTGGCCTGCATCTGCGGGCGCAGGCTCGCACGCGTCTGGGCCAACTGGCCCAGATCGGACGCCAGCGCAACCGCCTTGGCCACGTACTCTTCTTCGCTCTGCGCAATCCATTCCTCATGCCCCACGCCGTGCAGGATCGAGCTGCCCAGCCGTCCCACACTCGGCCGCCCGGCCAGCGTGATGTAGGGCACGCCCATGTACAGGCTCTCGAACAGCGTTGTGCCCGAGTTGTGCGGGAAGCAGTCCAGCCCGATGTCCATGCCGCGCAGCACGTCCCACGGCGGGCTGTGGAATCCGATCTCCAGCCGGCTGCGTTCCACGCCATGGGCCTCGAATTTCTGGATCAGCGCTTCGCGCACGCCTTCGTCCTTGTAGGAGCTGCTGTCGACCACCAGGCGCGCGCCCGGCACGCGCTTGAGGATCTCCGCCCACACCCGTATCGTGCGGTGGTTGATGCGGATGGCGCGTGTCAGGGTGCCGAAGGTCACATGGCCGCGCTGCAATGCCGGCAGGGCGCTCACCTCACCCATGTTCAGGGCCGGCCGGTAGGCGTACGAGCCGTTCGGCACCCGCCAGGGCGTCTCGGCAAACAGGTGCTCGCTGCCCACCGGGGCTGCCGGTTCGTCGGTCAGGAAGTAGTCGATCGCCTTCAGGCCCGTGGTGTAGCCAAATCCCAGCCAGCTCACCGACACCGGCGCAGGCTTGCGCGCAAACGCGCCAAGACGGTTGCCGGTTGAATGCCCGGCCACATCCACCAGGACATCGATGCCATCGGCGCGGATGCGCTCGACCAAGGCCTCATCGCTCATGCCGTTGGTCAACACCCAGTGGTCCACATAGCTTTTGTAGCGCTGCGTCACCTGGTCTTCGCGCGCCAGCGTTGCATAGGCAAAGACTTCGACAACCGACCTGTCATGCTGCGACAGCAAGGGTTCCATGAAGTTCTGCGTCGAGTGGGCGCGGAAATCCGGTGACACATAACCCACCTTGAGACGACGCTTGTCGGCAGGCGGGTTGGCATGGGGGCGCCACAGCGCCCTCACCGGCTGCCCGAAACGCCGATCAAACTCGGCGTACCCCTCGTAAACCGCTTCGGCACTGAGGTCCGGGTGGTAATTCAGGGTGAACAGGTAATTCGAAAAATCGATCCGGTTGTCAGGCTGAAGCTCCAGGGCCTTCTTGAAATAGGCCAAGGAACGGTCAATTTCGCCCAGGCGTTGGTATGTGATGCCAAGATTGTTGAAAGCTTCCGGGTAGTTGGGCTTGAGCTTCAGGGCACGATTCAGGGCATCCAGCCCGGCCTGGAATTCGCCGACTTCCTGCAACAGATGCCCCAGGTTGCAATGCACCTCCGGGTCCAGCGGCAACAGCTGGGCCGACTTGCGCTTGGCGAGCAAGGCCTCATCCAGCTTGCCCTGCGTATGCAGCATGACCCCCAGCGACTTCCAGGCAAAGCCGGAGTCCGGGTATTGGGCAATCAATTCGCGGGCCCGCGCTTCGCCTGCCACCCAGTTGCGCTGGCGGAACAACTGGATCAGCTCAACCTGGTCCGCTTCTGAAACCTCCTGCGCGCGCCTGACCTTGCGCTTCTTCTCGGTTTTGGGCTGCGGCTGCGCTGCCGCGGGCTCCCTCGCCTCCACGACCGGCGCGGCAACTGTCGGCGATGCCGCAGACAGCACTTGCGGCGCCTCGGCCAGACGTTCAGCCAAGGCATTGACCATGGCCATTTGCACCCCCATCGACTGGGCGATCGGCAGCAGGCTTTGGGCCAATGCTTTCTGATCTGCCCGGATCAGGGCATCGATATAACTGAACCAGTATTGCGCCCGTGCCGAATCGGCATTGAGTGCCGCCTCAAAGTAGGGCAAGGCATCCGCCGGCCTGAGCAACTGGATGGCCAACAGCACCCCCAGGTTGTGGCAGGCGTCCGCGTTGCCTGGCTCCAATGCAAGAACCGCACGGTACGACGCTTCTGCCTCGTCAAACTTCCAGGCCTGATGGCTGGCAATCGCCTGCTCCAGCAGGTCATCAACGGACCGTCCTCCCTGGGAAGTTGGATCGGTGATGTCTGTCATGTCGCAGCTGTCGATTGGCATGGAAGAGGTGGCCTGAAATGTACGCCATGAAGAATAGCGGCGCCACCCCGCCACAAACGGATGAATAGCACCTGATTCCACTCTCATTTCCCCAACCCGACCGGACGCCGTGTAGGAAATTCCCCTACAAGCCTCCTCCCTCACTTCTCACGCCAAGGGCAGCCAGTCGCCGATTCAAGTTTCTTCAGCGATCGACAGAATCAGGTCCATCGCCTCACGGGGCCCGCCCACATGAAGGAGCTGAACATGACCGACGAACAACTGACCGCTGAAATCCGCGAAGCCAATCTGACTTACCTGATGCTGGCGCAAAGCCTGATTCGCAAGGACAAGGCCGAAGCCCTGTTCCGCCTGGGCATCTCCGAAGAGTCCGCCGATCTGATTGCCGCCCTGTCTCCCGTTCAGATCTCGAAGATCGCTTCCGGCAACATGCTGCTGTGCCGCTTCCGCATGGACGACGACGTGGTCTGGAACCTGCTGACCAACCACACCACGCGCAAAGTTGACAACGATGCGACCACCAAGCTGCACGCCAGCATTCTGATGGCCGGCCGCTTCGCCGAATCCATCTGAGGAGAACCGACATGGCCACCGCAAAAAGCGTCCTCAACGAATCCCGCGAAATCGAGCGCGCCGTTGCCCTGATCCAGCTGGGCGCCCGCCTGCAGGTCCTGGAAAGCGAAACCAATCTTTCCTACGAACGTCTGTTGCGCCTGTACAAGGAAGTGGCTGGCCGTTCGCCCTCCAAAGGCCAGTTGCCTTTCTCGACCGACTGGTTCCTGACCTGGCAGCCCAACATCCACGCCTCGCTGTTCCTGAATATCTACGAGCACCTGACCAAGGTCAGCGCGCTGGAGGACATCGACGCCATCATGAAGGCCTACAAGCTCTACAGCGAGCAGATCACGGCTTGTGCCATGGAGCCGATCCTGTCGCTGACCCGCGCCTGGCGTCTGGTCAAGTTCATCGACAACAACATGCTGGGCATGACGCGCTGCTCCAAGTGCGGCGGTCATTACGTGACCGAACCTTATGAGAACTCGCGCCACTTTGAATGCGGCCTGTGCTCGCCACCGGCACGTGCCGGCAAAAGCACGGCTGCCGGCGGCATCCTGCTGCACTGAAGTGCTCAAAGACGCCAATTAAATGCCGATAAAGGGTCCTTAGGGGCCCTTTTTCACGTTTGGCGCACGGGCTGAATCCCCTAGAATGGTTTGATCTGATTCATCAGTTTGGTTACTTTTCCCCAGCTGCAACCCTCAACTCTGACACCGCACCAACATGACAGTCATCATCGGTTATGCCGTCGCCATGGGTTGCATCTTCGGCGTCTACATCCTGCACGGCGGCAACATTGGCGTGATCCTGACCGCCCTGCCCTTCGAACTGATCACGATCTTCGGTGGCGCCCTCGGCGCCTTCGCCGTCAACAACCAGCCCAAGGTTCTCAAGGCCACCATCGCCCTGTTGCCGCAGGCCCTGAAAAGCTCCATCTATACCAAAGAACGGTATCTGGAACTCATGGCCCTGCTGTATGACATCCTGCAAAAGGCCCGCAAGGAAGGTCTGATGGCGATTGAGAAGGATGTGGAGAACCCGCACGAATCACCCATCTTCCAGAAATACCCGACTGTGGGCAATGACCACCATGTGGTCGAGTTCATGACCGACTACCTGCGCATGATGGTGTCCGGCAACCTCAATGCCCATGAGATCGAATCTCTCATGGACAGCGAAATCGACACCCATCACCAGGAAGCCCACGCACCGGTGGCGGCGCTGGCCCGCTTGGCTGGCGCTTTGCCCGCCTTTGGTATCGTGGCTGCCGTGCTGGGTGTGGTGAACACCATGGGCTCGGTGGGACAACCTCCTGCCGTGCTGGGCGGCATGATCGCTTCGGCGCTGGTCGGCACCTTCCTGGGCATTCTGCTGGCCTATGGCGTGGTGGAACCCTTGGGGGGCCTGCTGGAGCAGAAATCGGAAGACAGCGCCAAGGAACTCCAGTGCATCAAGACCACATTGCTGGCCAGCATGCAAGGCTATAACCCGTCGACCGCCATTGAGTTTGGCCGCAAAGTCCTCTTCTCGACCGAACGCCCGACCTTCCTGGAACTGGAAAGCCATGTCCGTGGCAAGAAATAAGACCCCGCAAGAGTGATATGGCTTCCGACGCGAAAAAGCTCCAGCCCATCATCGTCAAGAAGGTCAAGAAGGGCGGCCACGCTGCCCATGGTGGCGCCTGGAAAATTGCCTATGCCGACTTCGTGACGGCCATGATGGCGTTTTTCCTGCTGATGTGGCTGCTGGGCTCCACCACCGAAGGCGACAAGAAAGGCATTGCGGAATTTTTCAGCGCCCCGATGAAAGTGGCCATGGCAGGCGGCAGCGGCACGGGTGCCAGCAACTCCATCTTGCCCGGCGGTGGCGCCGACCTGACGCAAATGGTCGGTCAGGCCCGCCAGGGCGACAGCAAGGAACTGGCGCAGAAAAAGAAGGAACAGGAAGCCATTCGGGCGGAGGCAGCCAAACAAGATGCCAAAAAAATGGCCGCCCTGAGCGCCAAGATCAGCGGCATCATCTCCAACAACCCGAGGCTGGCCGAGTTCAGCTCCCAGATCCGGCTGCAAACCACACCCGACGGACTGCAAATCCAGATCGTCGATGACCAGAAACGCCCGATGTTCGACACCGGCAGCGCCGTGGTGAAGCCCTATATGCGCGACATTCTGCGGGAAATCGGCACGGCGCTCAGCGGGGTCGAGAACAAGATCAGCCTTGACGGCCACACCGACCGGGCCCCCTATGGCAGCGGCGAACGCGGCTACAGCAACTGGGAGCTGTCGGCCGATCGCGCCAACGCCTCTCGCCGGGAACTGGTGGCTGCCGGCATGCCGGACGACAAGGTGGCGCGTGTGGTCGGCCTGGCCTCCAGCATCCTGTTGGAGCCGGACCAACCGCTGAGCCCGGTCAACCGCAGAATCAGTATCATTGTCATGACCCGTGAAGCCGAAGAACGCCTTCTGGGCACTGGCCGTACGCCGGTATCATCCCTTTCCAACACTGATGCCGGGGAAACTGCCACAAGATGACAAATCCGTGCATCATCCAAACCGTCCATCCTTGCGATAATCAGGCTAAACGCCATTGAAAGGGTCACTTATGGCCAATCCGCTCCGATTTCTTGTTGTTGACGACTTTTCCACCATGCGGCGAATTGTCCGCAATCTGCTCAAAGAGAGCGGATTCAGTGAAGCCGATGAGGCTGAAGACGGTGTTGTTGCCCTGCAAAAGTTGCGCAATGGCAACTTCGACTTCGTCGTCAGCGACATCAATATGCCGAACATGAACGGTTTCCAGCTGCTGGCCGAGATCAAGAAGGATGAGAAGCTGAAGCACATCCCGGTTCTCATGGTCACCGCCGAGGCGCGTAAAGAAGACATCGTGCTGGCAGCCCAGCAAGGCGCCGCCGGCTATATCGTCAAGCCGTTCACCAAAGCAACCCTGGAAGACAAGCTGATCCACATTCTCAAGAAAACGGGATTGCAGTAACCATGGAAACCAGCGACGCCACCCAAGGTGCCGGTGAAGCCGAAAACTCCGATGTCCACCACAAGATCGGCCAGCTGACGCGCCAGTTGCACGACACGCTGCGTGAATTGGGGATGGCCGAAAAGCTCCGCGGCAGTGCCGAGGAATTGCCGGACGCCAAAAGCCGCTTGTCCTACATTGCAAAATTGACGGGCGAAGCGGCAGAAAAAGTCCTGAACCGGGTCGATCAGGCCAAGAACCAGCACGATTACATTGCCGCCGAGACCCGTCGCGTCAAGGCCTTGATGGTGCAGGACCCGGTTGCCGCCGTGGCCAAAGGTCACATCATGAATTTCCTGACGGACATGGAGCAGTCCAGCCAGGCCATCGACCAGCACCTGACCGAAATCATGATGGCCCAGGATTTCCATGACCTCACAGGACAAGTGATTGCCCGCGTCGTCAACCTGGCCACGACCATTGAAGATCAACTGGTGAGCTTGCTGATCCAGACGGCACCGCCCCATACGGTGGTCGCCAAGCCGTCAACGCCCTCGGTGGAAGGCCATCCCGTCCTGCAGGGGCCGGTCATTAACCCCGAAGGCAATACCGAAGTGGTCACCAGCCAATCCGAAGTCGACGACCTGCTCGCCAGCCTCGGTTTCTGATCCTGCCGACCGGCCGGCCTCCAAGCGGAAAGTAGCCGGCCAAACCCCCTCTTTTTGACCTTTAGTTTGCCGAGTCGGTAACGACAATGGTGGGAACTTCACCGCCCCACCACCATGGCATCAAGCAGTCAGGATCGCAATCTTCCCGCCTCGGAACGCAAGCTGCAGAAAGCGCGCTCCGAGGGCCAGGTTGCGCGCTCGACCGACCTGACGCACCTGGCTGTGCTGGGCACCGGCGCCGCGGCCGTGATGACGCTGTCGCCCCTTCTTTTTGAACGCCTCAAGCTGGGCCTCAGCCAGCAACTCTCCTTCGACGCCACCACGGTCCTGCACCCTGACACCATGCTCACCCGCCTGCAGGACATGGTGCTGGCCGGGCTCGTGGGCAGTGTCGTATTTGCCGCCATCGTCACGGCAGCCATCATCCTCAGCGCCATCACCGCTGGCGGCTGGGTTGCCAGCCTCAAACCAGTCATGCCCGACCTGAGCCGGCTCAGCCCGCTGAAAGGCATTTCGGGCCTGTTCTCGAAGAAGAAACTGGCCGAGATCGTGAAGATGACGGTGGTCTCGCTGATTCTGGTCGTCATTGCGGCCACCTTCCTGAAGTCCAGCATCGACAGCATTGCCGCCCTCATCCTGCAGCCCTCCAGCTCGGCGCTCCGGCATCTGATGGACTGGCTGTCCACCGGCATGGGCTTGCTGCTGCTGGTGATCCTGGTAGTGGCCATGATCGACCTGCCGCTGCAGAGTTTCCTGCATAAGTCGCAACTCAAGATGTCACTTCAGGAAGTGAAGGACGAACACAAGGAATCCGACGGCAACCCGCAAATGAAGGGGAAGATGCGCGCCAAGCAGCGAGAGATGGCTCAGCGTGGCAGCATCCGCGCCGTCCCCAAGGCCGATTTCGTGGTCATGAACCCGACCCACTACGCCGTGGCCATCCAGTACGACGAGACCACCATGGGTGCGCCACGTGTCATTTCCAAGGGCGCTGATCTGCTGGCCATGAAGATCCGCGACATCGCCAAGGCCCACGACATCCCGGTGCTGCAGTCCCCCCCGCTGGCGCGCGCCTTGTACGCCAACGCCGAGCTGGATGAAAACATTCCCGCCACCCTGTACGCCGCCGTTGCGCAGGTGCTGGCCTATGTTTACCGCCTCAAAGCCGCCATGCGCGGTGAAGGCCCCATGCCAGATGAAGTGCCAGAGCCCTTCGTTCCACCCGAACTTGATCCCCTGGCCAAACAGACCGTCACCGCATCATGAACCAGCAATTCAAAACACTGCAGCATTGGTTTGGCAGCAACGCATCGATGCTGCAAGGCGTCGCCGCCCCCATGCTGGTCGTCGCCATCCTGGCCATGATGGTCCTGCCGCTGCCCGCCTGGCTGCTCGATGTGTTCTTCACCATCAACATCTCCGTCGCCCTGATGGTCATGATGGTCGCCGCCTACATGCTGCGTCCGCTGGACTTTGCCGCTTTTCCCTCGGTGCTGCTGCTCACCACCTTGATGCGCCTGTCGCTCAACGTGGCTTCCACCCGGGTGGTGCTGCTGGAAGGTCATACCGGTGCCGGTGCCGCAGGCGCCGTGATCGAGGCCTTCGGCCATTTCCTCATCGGAGGGAACTTTGCGGTCGGTCTGATCGTGTTCGCCATTCTGGTGGTCATCAACTTCGTGGTGGTCACCAAGGGTGCCGAACGTATTGCCGAAGTGTCGGCCCGTTTTGCGCTGGACGCGATGCCGGGCAAGCAGATGGCGGTCGACGCCGACCTCAGCGCCGGCACCATCGACGAGAAGGAAGCCAAGCGCCGGCGCGCTGAAGTGGCCGAAGAGGCCGATTTCTTCGGCTCCATGGACGGTGCTTCCAAATTTGTGCGTGGCGACGCCGTTGCCGGCATCTTGATCCTGTTCATCAACATCATTGGGGGCCTCATCGTCGGCATGGCCCAGCACGGCCTGAGCATTGGTCAGGCCGCCGACAGCTACATCCTGCTCGCGGTCGGTGACGCCCTGGTGGCCCAGATCCCCGGCCTGCTGATTTCCGTGGCCGCGGCCATGGTCGTTTCCCGTGTGGGCAAGGAACACGACCTCGGTCGCCAGATCGTGCACCAGATGTTCGTTTCGCCGCGCGTGCTGGGCATCACCGCCACCATCATGGGCGTGCTGGGCGTCATCCCCGGCATGCCGCATGTCGTGTTCCTGATGATTGCCGCCATTCTCGGCTACGTGGCCTGGGTGCTGGCCCATAAGCCGCCAGAGCCTGAGCCGAAAGAGGAGAAACCGGCAGCGGCCCACGACGGCGAAGCCAGCTGGGACGATCTGCAGCCCGTGGACCAGTTGGGCCTGGAACTCGGTTACCGCCTCATCACGCTGGTCGACAAGAACCGCCAGGGCGACCTGCTGACCCGCATCAAGGGGGTACGCCGCAAGTTCGCCCAGGAAGTCGGTTTTTTGCCGCCCCCGGTGCATGTGCGCGACAACCTCGAACTCAAACCCAGCGGCTATCGCATCACCTTGCGCGGCGTCATCGTCGGCGAAAGCGAAGCCTTCCCCGGCATGTACCTGGCCATCAACCCGGGTGGCATCACCACGCCGCTGCTGGGCACCGCCACGACCGACCCGGCTTTCGGATTGCCGGCGCACTGGATCGACGAGCGACAGAAGGAAGCGGCGCAAATGGCCGGCTTTACCGTGGTTGATTCCGAGACTGTGATGGCCACTCATTTGTCACACTTGATGCAAGTCCACGCGGCCAAGTTGCTGAGCCGCACAGAGACCCAGCAACTGGTGGAGCATGTCAGCAAACTGGCGCCGAAATTGATCGAAGAAGTAGTTCCCAAAATGGTGTCGATTGCCGTCTTCCAGAAAATCCTGCAGCTGCTGCTGGAAGAGTCGGTGCACATCCGCGATATCCGCACCATCATCGAATCGATCGCCGAGCATGCAGGCATCACCTCCGATCCGGCCGAGCTGGCACGCCGTGTGCGGGTGGCCCTGTCGCCGGCCATCGTGCAACAGATCTACGGCCCCTCGCGTGAACTCAACGTCATCGCCATCGATCCGCCGCTGGAGCGGCTGCTGGTCCAGGCCTTGGGCAATGCCAGCGGCCCGGCGCTCGACCCCGGCGTGGCCGACATGCTGAGCCGCACGGCCGCCGAAATGGCACTCAAGCAGGAAGAAATTGGCGTACCGGCTTGCCTGCTGGTACCCGACACCATCCGCAACGCCATTGCACGACTCGTGCGCCGCGTTGCCCCCCGTCTGCAGGTTCTCGCGCACAGCGAGATCCCTGAAACCCACACCATCCGTATTGGCCCGATTCTGAGAGGCGCAACATCATGAACATTCAACGCTTTCACGCCCCGACTTCACGCGAAGCGCTTGCCAAGGCACGCATGGCTTTTGGCGAAGGAACCCTGATCCTCTCGAACCGACCGACCGCCACGGGCGTGGAGGTCCTGGCGACCGCTGAAGACACCCTGAACTCACTGGACCAGCCCCAAGAGGCCCCCAGCAGAACCGCAGCAGCACCGAAGCCGGCAGCCGTGGCTTCCAAACCTGCGAAAAATGCCCCGCCGACGACACAGTCCCAGGTCGAAGAGGATGCCGAGCAACTGGCCATGAGCACCTTGTCGTTCCAGGACTATGTGCGTGAGCGCATGCTGCGCCGCCGCCATGACTCGCTGAAAGTGATTGCGCAGGACACCCCCGCACCGGCAGCCACACGCTTGAGCGAAAGTGCAGCGCCCGTCTGGATGGATGCCCCCTTGAGCGCCCCCAAACAGCCTGCCGTCAGCAGCCCCAAAGTCGCGGCACAGCCGGCACAGATGCCCCAGGGCATCGTCGACGAACTGCAGGCCATGAAAGACATGATCGAGGAGCGCTTCAACACGCTGGCGTGGCTTGGACAAGCCAAGCAGAACCCGATCCAGTCGAACCTGATGCTCAAGCTCATCCGGGCGGGCTATTCACCCGCCCTGGCTCGCGCCATGCTGGAAAAACTGCCTGACAGCCTGGGCGCCACCGAATCCGTGCGCTGGGTCATGGATGTGCTGGAACGCAATCTCAAGACTGATACCGGTCGCTCCCTGCCGGAAGAAGGCGGCGTCTACGCCCTGGTCGGCGCGACCGGCGTCGGCAAGACCACGACCACCGCCAAGCTGGCCGGCCTGTGCGCCCGCCAGTATGGCCCGGCCAGTGTCGGCCTGATCACGCTGGACACCTACCGCATCGGCGCTCACGAACAGCTGCGCACCTACGGACGCATGCTCGGTGTCGTGGCGCACCTGGCCCATGACCAGGCCGCCTTGCAGGATTTGCTCAATCTCCTGTCGAACAAGAAAATGATCCTGATCGATACCACGGGCGTGGCCCCCCGCGATCCGCGCAAGCGCGAACTGCTCGATGTGCTGGACCTGCCCAACGTCAACCGCCTGCTGGTTCTCAATGCCGGCGGCCAGGGCGAAACGCTGGACGAGGTGGTCTCGTCCTTCCGCTCGACCGGCGTGCAGCAGGCCGTCCTCTCCAAGATTGACGAAGCCGTCAAGCTGGGCCCCGCACTCGATGCGGCCATCCGGCACCAATTGGTCCTGCGTGGTGTCACCACCGGCCAACGTGTTCCCGAAGACTGGGAGTCGGCCGATGCCTCCAAGCTGGTTCGCCTGTCCATGCGCACGCCGAACAAATCGGCCTTCGACCCCCAGGCATCGGATCTGGGCTTCATCTTCAGCCAGCCGGCCGTTTCATCGCAAGGGATGATCCATGCTTGATGCATGTGTTACCCAGGGCGCAGGCCTGCAAGGGCTCAGTACCCAGGCCTCACCTCGCCTCGTCGTCATGGCCAGCCACGACGATCGGCCCAGCGAGCTCCCGCTGCTGTGGAGCCTGTGCTCAGCCTGGTCCGAGTTGGGTTATTTCGCTGTCGTGCTGGATGCCACCCAAAGCGAATCCCCCAACAACCCCGGCCTGCAGCAATTGCTTGCCCCAAGCAGCCGGCCGGAAGACATGCCGCACGAAGCGATGGATACGGCCTGGTCGATCTACCCCGCCGCCATCGGTTTGCATCAACTGTGTGCAGCATCCCTGGACCGGGAGAACACGGCACCATTTGAGGCGCTGGAACAGTTGTTCCAGCACTATGATGTGGTGATGCTGTATGCGAATGCCGACGTGTTGGCCGCCAACCTGCCGGACAGCCGCATCGAACCTCTGCTGGCCGTTTCCACCAATGGACGATCCGTGTTGACAGCCTACCAGGCCATGAAACAGTTGTTGCTCAACGGCCGGCTTCAACCTACCATTGTTTCCATGGTGGATGCCTCCGATCAGAGCAGTCTGGCCAGTGCTCGTAACCTGAACAAAAGCCTTCAAGGCTGTGCCATGAATTTTCTGGGTCGGCAGATCACCACCTTGAGCGTGGACATGCGCCAAGACGACGAGGAAGCACCGCGCGACGTCAACCGGCTGGCGCTGCGCTTGCTGGAGAACGAAATGCCACGCCAGCCGGACGCCAGCATGTCCGCCTGGCGGCAGGCCATGAGCGACAATGACATTGGGAAGAGGAGTCATTGATGTACACCGCCAAAGGTCAACTCGACCGCAATGCCCTGATCCGGCAGTATTCCCCCTTGGTCCGCCGCCTTGCCCATCACATGATGGCCAAGCTGCCGCCCAGCGTCCAAGTAGACGACCTGATCCAGGTTGGCCTGATCGGCTTGTCCGAAGCCCTGAACCGTTTTGAAGCCACCCAGGGCGTCCAGTTCGAGACCTTCGCGACCCAGCGCATCCGCGGCGCCATGATCGACGAACTGCGGGAGAACGACTGGATGTCTCGCGGCTCACGCAAGAGCCAGAAGGAAATCGAAGTCGCCCTGCGCCGGCTGGAACACCGACTGGGCCGCAGCCCGACGGAGTCCGAGATTGCCGGCGAGCTGGGCATGAGCCTGGCTGACTACCAGACATTGCTGGGCAAGGTACAAGGCACGCAGCTGGTTTACCTTGAGGACATGGCAGGGGGCGAAGGCGAGGACAGCTTTCTCGACCGTCACATGGTCGACACCGAGGCCGACCCCATGGAACTGCTGCGCGACCAGCGTATCCGCAAGTCCTTGGTGGAAGCCATCAAGAATCTGCCGGAGCGCGAGCAGTACATCATGAGCATGTACTACGAGAAGGACATGAACCTCAAGGAAATTGCGGCGGTCCTGGGCATTACCGAATCACGCGTCTGTCAACTGCACAGTCAGTCCATTGCCCGCCTGCGCGCCAAGATGCGCGCGCATTAAAAAAGGGCTGCGATGGCAGCCCTTTTTTAATTTTGCGTAACGACGCTCACGCCGTGAGCAATTTGAACGCCCCGCTCTGTTTCGCCGCAGCACCGTAGGGGCCGGCGGCCTGGCCGTAAGTCGACTCGCGCGTGGCGGGCACCATGGCATTCAACCCGCGTTCAACAATGGCCGCACGACGCGCCAGACTGCCGCGCTGCGCCCCAAGCCCCCCGACGACCTTCTGCAAACGGGCCTTGAACGCCTGCGTGGCTTGCGCATCAAGGTGAGCGATCTCCTGCGACTGCGACAAGTCGACCGCCAATTGCCGCAACTGGGTGCTGGCTGCCTCCAAGGACACCGGCTCACCACTGTCCACCGCTGCAGTCAGGGCCGCGCATTGCTGCTCGATCTCGGACAACTGCTTTTCAATCTGTGCGGACAACATGGCAAGACACCCTCAATAAGAAAAATCAGCTTCGGGTACGGTCCAGCATTTCCTTGGCATTGGCCAACAATTTGTCGGCAATGGCCTCGGGGTTGACCACATAGGTACCCTGTTCAATCTCACTGCGCACGGCGTTCACCTTGTCCATGTCCACATCGGCGGACTCGGATTGATCGGCTTGCGTCAAGGTACGCACCTGCGCTGAAACCGTGACCGACACGCTCGCCGAACTGGCGTTGCGGGAAGCCGTCGCGGCAGCGCCCTGCGAAGCCGCCTTGGCGGACGCGGACGCGGTCCCCGACGCCGCAGGCGGTGTCGAAGTAATTGGCAAATCTGATGGCTGACCTATTTTCATCGCGTTCTCCAGAACTACCGTGGAAGTAGCCTTGTACGATTGGTATCGGCACGATCATGACTTACTTTAGGTTTTTCCGCATCCTTTCGGGAAAACCTGTCTTACATTTCCAACTTCACTGTTCGGGCATCCAGTACCGTGCCGGACATCACGCGGCCATTGTCCATGCGGACCTTGGCCATTTGCCCGACCACGCCGGGCGACACCGCCTGGCCATCGGAATGGATCTGGAAGCCAACCCCTTGGGCCACGATGCGGACCTGGGCACCGGCCTGGAACACCTGGGCCGGACGCACCATGTTCTGGCGCAGGGCCTGGCCGGTCATCAGATTCCGGACCGCCACCTGGCCCACCCAGAGTGCCGGATCAGCGATGATCGGACTGGGCTCCTCCGCCCAGTCAACCTCTGCCTCCATCACGTCGGCCTCACCCAGCACCGTGCCGGGCGCCACATCGCGCCGCATGACCCATGCGCGCCCAATGGCCTTGATGGTGACGGGCAAAAAGACATTCCACTTTCCCATGCCCTCAATGCAGCGTAAGCCCAGGCGGGTTCGGCCCCACAGTCGGGTTCCGACAGGAATATAGGGCTCAACCCGTGCGCAACTGGCTAGGCGCAGCCGGCTGTCCAGCGTCCCCACCGACACCTCCATGCGCAAAGGCACGGCCCCGGATGACTGGATGCCGGCCACAGCCTGGTCCAGCCAATGACGCGTCGCCCCCAGAAACTCTGCCTCGGCCGACTGGGCTTGCGCCGGAGCAGTCGAGGCCATCAGGGAGGCAAACGCCCAGAAAAAGATCGCCCGCAGCGCGCGCCACGGCCATACCTGATCCATTTTTGCAGTCATGAGGGGATTCCTTTCCGGACAAGGGGCTCAGAACGGTCCTCGACCGCTACCCACACCAGGAACTATACGTACGGGCGCCCCATGCGAATCCGGCAAATACAGGGTGTTTTCCCCTTACTTCAAGGTCTCGAAAATTAAAGTTATTTCCATAATTGCCAGACGTCGAAAGCCCGGGCACCGGCCTGTGGCGCAGCAAGACCGAAAGTTGAGGTGATTCATGTTTGCACAAATGACCAACAGTCTGGACTTCCACTCGAAGGCCCTGGTCGTGCGCGCCGAACGTCAGCGCGTCATTGCAAGCAACATTGCCAACGCGGACACGCCGGGTTATGTGGCACGCGACGTGAATTTCCGCGAGGCCATGGCCAATGCCACCGGCAACAGCACATCCCCCGTGGCCGCACGCATGGGCAGTAGCACCTCCAACAGCAAGCACATCCCGCTGACCAGCAGCACGGGCGAACTCGGCGGCAACCCGCTGGCGTACGCCCCGCAAACCCAGCCGAGCATGGATGGCAACAGCGTCGACCTCGACCGCGAACGCAGCAACTTCGTGGACAACGCCGTGCGCTACGAGTCCACCCTTCGTTTCATTAACGGCCACGCCAAGACTATCTTGAGCGCGATCCAGGGTCAGTAATTTTCAACAGGACCAGGAAACTCACCATGTCCATGTTCTCCATCTTTGGCGTTTCTGGCAGTGCTGTCAGCGCGCAGTCGCAGCGACTCAACGTGGTGGCCAGTAATCTGGCCAACGCCGATGCCGTGGCCGGTCCGGACGGCAAGATCTACAAGGGCCGCCAGGTCGTTTTCGAAACGGTCCTGATGGACTCCCAGGCCTCCGCCGGCGTCAAGGTCAGCACCATCAGCGAAAACCAGGAACCCGGCAAACGCACACACAACCCGAGTCACCCGCTGGCTGACGCGGAAGGCTTCATCACGCAATCCAACGTCAACCCGGTCGAGGAAATGGTCAACATGATTTCCGCGTCCCGTTCGTACCAGAACAACGTCGAAGTCATGAACACCGCCAAGACGCTGCTGCTCAAAACCCTCCAACTTGGCCAATAAGCCAGAAGGACCCCGACCATGACCACCACATCCTCCGTCAACAACGCCAGCAGCACGGCAGCCCTCAACAACCTGACCACCGGCTCCGGCACCGTGAGCGACGCGACCGCCGCCCAGGACCGCTTCCTCAAACTGCTCGTGGCCCAGTTGAACAACCAGGATCCGATGAATCCGATGGACAACGCGCAGATGACCAGTCAGATGGCGCAGATCAACACCGTCACCGGCATCAACAAACTCAACGAAACCATGTCCAACATGGTCTCGCAACTGCTGTCGACGCAGATTCTGCAAAGCGCCTCCATGGTCGGCCACAACGTGCTGCTGGCCGGCAACACCCTGAATGTGAGCAACGGCGTGGCTGCTGGCGCCGTGGATGTCGGCGCCAGCGCTGACTCCGTGACAGTCGAAATCCAATCACCCGGCGGCCAGGTACTCGACACCTTCAACCTGGGCGCCAAGAACGCCGGCCGCCACGAATTCACCTGGGATGCCTCGGCCTACCAGGGCCAGACCGTCAAGATCGCCGTCAAAGCCAGCATGGGTGGCAAGAGCGTGTCGGCCACACCGATGACTGTCGACACCATCCAGTCGGTCAGCAACGAGAGCGGCATCCTGAAGCTGAACCTGACCAACGGCTCCAGCGTCGCCTACACCGATGTCGCGGCCATTTATTGACCCGACCTGTCCATCGATCCACTTCACCGCCCGACATCTTCCATAAAGGAACCTAGATCATGAGTTTCCAGACCGGCCTCTCCGGCTTGAATGCCGCCAGCAAAAACCTCGACGTCATCGGCAACAACATCGCCAATGCCGGCACGGCAGGCGCCAAGAAATCGCGCGCAGAATTCGCCGAAGTGATTGCCTCCACCATCGGTGCCGGCGGCTCGGGCGGCCAGGCGGGTATCGGCGTGGAGGTGTCCGCCGTTTCCCAGGAGTTCTCGCAAGGCAATATTTCCGTGACCGGCAACACGCTGGATCTGGCCATCAACGGTGACGGGTTCTTCCCCCTGATTCCCTTCAACGCCACCGGCCAGGACAAGGACAAACCTTCGCTGTACAGCCGCTCCGGCATTTTCAAGCTGGACCAGGACGGTTATGTCGTCAACAACAACGGCGAAAAACTGTACGGCATCAATTACGACCTCAGCGGCGGCCAGACCCTCGGCCCGCTGAGAATCGACACCAGCACCAGCAATGCGCCGGCACAGACGACCACCATCGGCATGCAGTTCAACCTGGACGCACGTGCCCCCGTCTGGAACAGTGTGACACCCACCACCCCGCTGACGACCTACGGCACCTCCATCACCGCCTACGACACCCAAGGTATTGCCCAGGACGTCAAGGTCTACATGCGCCGGGTGGCAGACACTGGCGGCCCGCTTCCGACTCCGCTGGTCAACAACTGGGAGGTTTACACCGACCCGACCAGCAACGCCACCGCCACGGCCTCCACTGTCGCCACCTTGCAGTTCGACAGCAACGGCAAGCTGCTGAACCCGGGACCGTTCGCCATGCCTTTCACGACGAAGAACGGCACGTTTACCGCCCAAGCCTCCTTTACCAACTCGACCCAATTCGCTTCTTCTTTTGGAGTGACCACGCTGAGCCAGAACGGTAATCCCGACGGCTCCTTCACGGGCATCAAGATCTCCGAAGGTGGTGTCATCACCGCCCGCTACTCCAACGGCAAGAGCGTGGACGCCTGCCAGATCCAGCTGTGCTCCTTCCGCAACAACCAGGGTTTGCAGCCGGTCGGCGGCGGCAACTGGGTTGCCACCAACTCATCGGGCATCGCCACGCCCGGCACGCCCGGCACCCTGAGCCTGGGATCCGTTCGTTCCGGGGCACTGGAAGACTCCAACGTGGACCTGACCGCCGAGCTCGTCAACATGATGACGGCGCAACGCGCCTACCAGGCGAACGTGCAGACCATCAAGACGCAGGACCAGGCGCTGTCGGCCCTGACCAGCCTGCGTTAAGCCGCTGTCCGGAACCTGTTACTGAGTACCTACTGCCATGGACAAACTGATTTACACCGCGATGACGGGCGCCAATGCGGCCGCCCAGCGCCAGGCTGTGTTGTCGAACAACCTGGCCAATGTCTCGACCAACGGGTTCCGCGCCGAGTTGGCGGCCTACCGTGCCGTGCCCCTGCGCGGCGACGGCGCCACCACCCGCGTCTTCGCGCTGGAGACCACCACCGGCCACTTGGACACACCCGGCCCCTCGCAACACACCGGACGCGATCTGGACGTCATGGCCCAGGGCAACGCCTGGTTTGCCGTGCAAGGCCTGGACGGCACCGAAGCCTACACGCGCAACGGCTCCATGCAGGTCTCGTCCGCAGGCAACCTGCAGACCATGAGCGGCCTGCCCGTGCTGTCTGACGGCGGCGCCCCGATCGACATCCCGGCCGGCGCCACGGTCAGCATCGGTGCCGACGGCACGATCACGGCCAAGGTCAGCGGCCAGCAGCCGGCCACCGTCGGGCGTCTCAAGATGGTCACCCCGACAGCAGATGAGCCGATCAAGCGCAGCGATGACGGCCTGTTTCGCGCCACCGCCGGCGCAGCCCTGCCCAACAACGCCAACGCCCGCCTCATGCCTGGCACGCTGGAAGGCTCCAACGTCAACGCCGTGGAAAACATGGTGGGCATGATCCAGACCGCACGGCAGTTCGAAGTGCAGATGCGCCTGCTGCAGACCGCCGAATCCAACGACCGGTCAGCCGGTCAGCTGTTGAACCTGCAAGGCTGAAGCCCGCAGAGTCGCCCCCCTACAAGCCCTAGGAACCCATCATGATCAACTCCCTGTGGATCTCGAAAACCGGCATGGAAGCCCAGCAGATGCAGCTGGACACCATCTCCAACAATCTGGCCAACGTCTCGACCACCGGCTTCAAGCGCTCCAATGTGGCGTTCGAAGACCTGATGTACCAGAACCTGCGCCAGGTCGGCTCTGCCACCTCCGAGCAGTCGCAGTTGCCCACCGGCCTGCAACTCGGCACCGGCGTGCGCGTGGTCGGCACGGCGCGCCAGTTCACGCAGGGCAATGTGCAGCAGTCGAGCAACAACCTCGACGTGGCGATCCAGGGCAACGGCTTTTTCCAGGTGACCATGCCCGATGGCACCATGGGCTACACCCGTGACGGCTCGTTCAAGATCAACGCCCAAGGCCAGGTGGTGACCAACAACGGCTTTGCCGTGGCCAACGGCATCACGGTACCCACCAATGCCGAAAACCTGGTCATCAGCGCAGACGGCAATGTCACCGCTTCGATCAAGGAAAACGGCAAGATGGTCGACCGCCAGATCGGCACCATCGCCCTGGCCAGCTTCATCAACCCGGCCGGCCTGGAACCGCGTGGGCAGAACATCTATATCGAAACCGCCGCATCGGGCCAGCCCAACACCGGCACACCCGGCCTCAACGGCATGGGCAGCCTGATGCAGGGCTACCTGGAAACCTCCAACGTCAACGTGGTGCAGGAACTGGTGACCATGATCCAGACCCAGCGCGCCTACGAGATGAATTCCAAGGCGATCCAGACCTCCGACCAGATGCTGCAGAAACTGGGGCAATTGTGATGAACACACCGACTGTTTACTCTTCACTGCAACGCCTCGGGTGGGTGGTGGTGATTGCCGGACTGTGCGCCGGCTGCGAGACCACCGCGCCCAAGGTCGACTTCGCCGAGCCCAAGCCCACGGCCATCCCCAGCCCGTCCGCCCGTCCCGTCACCGGCAGCCTGTTCCAGACGGTCGGCTATCGCCCCTCCTTCGAGGACCGACGTGCCCGCGTGGTCGGCGACACCCTGACGGTCGTGATCGTGGAAAATGTCACGGCCAGCCAGAAGTCGACCTCCACGGCGAACCGCACCAGCAGCGCCAACTCGTCCATCACCGCCGCACCGGGCTTCAACTTCCCCGCTACCGCGGCCGAGAACCAGACCCGCATCGCTGCCACGTCGGCCAATGACTTTGCCGGCAAGGGTGGCACGGAAAGCGCCAATACCTTCTCCGGCTCGATCACCACCACGGTGGCCGAGGTCCTGCCCAACGGGCATCTGGTGGTGGTGGGGGAAAAGCAGATCGGCGTGAACCAGAACGTCGACGTGCTGCGCTTCTCCGGCACGGTCGATCCGCGCGCCATCCTGCCGGGCAGCATCGTCAATTCCAGCCAGGTGGCCAATGTCCGCGTCGAATCCAAGGGTCGAGGTGCCCAGAACGAAGCGCAAACAGTTGGCTGGTTAATGCGGTTCTTTTTCAGCGTTTTGCCGTTTTGAGCCGATACAGAATTGGATTGTCTGATTTCGTCTTTATCGGCCCGTTTCGCCAATACTTGAGTCCAACGCCATGAATGCCTGCCCGCCCCGCCTTCCGCTGAACCGGCTCCGCCAGTTGGCCACGCTGCTGGTGGCGGCCTGCATGCTGGCCGGCGGCAGTGCCATGGCCGGGCGCATCAAGGAAATCGCGGCCATTGAAGGCGTGCGCAGCAACCAGTTGACCGGCTTCGGCCTGGTCATCGGCCTGGACGGCACCGGCGACCAGACCACCCAGATGCCCTACACCACACAGGGCATGAACAACTACCTGCAGCAGCTTGGCATCACCCTGCCCTCGGACGTCATCTCGCGGCTGCAGTTCAAGAACGTGGCCGCCGTGCTGGTGACCGCACAGCTGCCCGCTTTTGCCCGCCCGGGCCAGATGGTCGACGTGACTGTCTCGTCGATGGGCAACGCCAAGTCGCTTAAGGGCGGCACCCTGATTTCCACACCGCTCAAAGGCGCCGACGGTGAGATCTACGCCCTGGCACAAGGTAGCTTGGTGATTGCCGGCGCCGGTGCTGCTGCCGGCGGCAGCAAGGTCCAGATCAACCACCTCAGCGCCGGCCGCATTCCGGGCGGTGCCCAGATCGAACGCGCTGTGCCGACGCCACTGCTCGAAGGCAACAGCATCCGGCTGGGTCTGGATGCCTACGACTTCCAGACCGCACGCCGCGTGGCCGAAGCCATCAACCGCCGTTTCGGCGACGGCGTAGCCCGCGCCATGGATGGGCGTACCGTCGACGTCCAGGCGCCGGTCGACCCCAACGCGCGCATCACCTTCATCGCCGAGATGGAAGAACTGCCGCTGGAAAACTCCATTCGCGCCGCCAAGGTCGTCATCAATTCGCGTACTGGCTCGGTGGTGCTCAATCAGGCCGTGACGCTGGGCCCCTGCGCCATTGCGCACGGCAATCTGTCTGTCAGCATCAGCTCGACCCCGGTGGTCAGCCAGCCGGGCCCACTCTCCAGCGGCCAGACCGTGGTAACGGAAAAAGCCAACATCCAGATCAAGCAGGAACCGGGCGTGCTGATCCAGGTGCCGGCTTCGCCGCAACTGTCGGAAGTGGTGCGCGCGCTCAACGCACTGGGCGCCACACCGCAAGACCTGCTGGCCATCCTGCAGGCCATCAAGGCGGCTGGTGCATTGAATGCGGAGCTTGAGGTGATCTGACATGGGTGTCGGCAACCTGACCCACAACTCCAATGCCCTGGCGGCCGATGCGCGTTCGCTCAACAGCCTGAAGCTGCAGGCCGGCCAGGACTCGCCGGCGGCCATCAAGGAGGCCGCCAAGCAGTTCGAATCGCTCTTCATGCGCGAGCTGATCAAGAGCATGCGCGAAGCCACCATGAAATCCGGCATGCTGGAAAGCGCCCAGGGCGACCTCGGCACCGACCTGCTCGACCAGCAGTTGGCCGTGCAGATGTCGGGCCGGCCCGGCGGACTGTCGGACATCATCGCCCAGCAGCTCTCGCGCCAGATGGGTGCAGCGGCTGATGCACAACAAGGCAGCGCACGCGCTGCCGGCAAGCAAGCCATCAAGCCGGCAGCCGGCCTGGGCAATGCCGCGCCGACCGTCAGCCAGACAAGCTTTGTGCAACGCTTCAACGGCATCGCCGCCAAGGTGGAGCAGAGCAGCGGCATTCCCGCCAGCTTCATGATCGGCCAGGCCGGGCATGAGACCGGCTGGGGCCGGCGCGAGATCGCCAACGCCGATGGCTCGACCTCTTTCAACCTGTTCGGCATCAAGGCCGGGCCGGGCTGGAAAGGCAAGGTGGCGGAAGTCACCACCACCGAATACGTCAACGGCGTGCCGCAAAAGACCGTGGCCAAGTTCCGCGCCTACAACTCCTACGAGGAGTCGTTCCGCGACTACGCCCGGCTGATTTCCGACAGCCCGCGCTACGCCCAGGTACGCCAGCAGACCGGCTCGGTCCAGGCATACGCCAGCGGCCTGCAGCGCGCAGGCTATGCCACCGATCCCGATTACGCCAACAAACTGAGCCGGGCCATCAACACCACGTTGCGGCTGCAGCGCGCCACCGCCTGAAGGGAAAACGCATGGGCAATATCCTGAACGTTGGCGCACGGTCCCTGCTGGTCAACCAGAAGATTCTCGAGACCGTCGGCAACAACATCGCCAATGTCAACACGCCGGGTTATTCGCGTCAGACGGTCATCGTCCAGAACGTGGAGGGCCAGTTCACCGGTGGCGGCTACTACGGCAACGGCGTTGACATCACCACGGTCCAGCGCAACTACAGCGATTTCCTGACCAAGCAGGCTGCGCTGATGAAATCCGTTGCCGCCAGCGACGCGACGCGTTACGACAAGCTGCAGCAACTGGAAAGCGTGTTCTCCGGCGGCAAAGACGGCCTCGGCGCCTCGGTCAGCGATCTGCTCAATTCGTTTTCCGACATTGTCAGCGCCCCCTCCGACCTGACAGCCCGCGCGGTGGCACTGACCAGCGCAGACGAAATGGCCGCACGCTTCCAGACGGCGTCCAACCAGCTCTACGAACTCCGGCTGGGCGTTTCGCAGGAGCTGCAGACCAACGTCACGACCATCAACAACCTGGCCGACCAGATCGCCAAGTCGAACCAGGAAATCGCGCGCGCAACGGGCAGCGGGCACCTGCCCAATGACCTGCTGGACCAGCGCGACCAGCTGATCAGCGAATTGAACAAGTACATCCAGACCACCTCGATCCCTGCTGCGGACGGGACCGTCGGTGTCTTCGTGGGTGGCAGCCAGGCCCTGGTGCTCGGCACCACGGTGTCGAAGCTGGAGATCGCTCCCACCAATTACTCGGGTGACCCGAACCAGAGCCAGTTGCTGATCAACAATGCGGGCGGCACCAAGTACCCGATCAGCACCTCCATGCTGGGCGGCGGTGAAGTCGCAGGCCTGCTGCGCTTCAAGAACGAAGACCTGGTCAATGCCGGCAACCTGCTCGGCCGCATGGCCTTGGCCATCGGCACGCGCATGAACGAGCAACAGGCCTTGGGCGTGGATCTTAGCGGCAATGCCGGCACAGCCTTGTTCAAGCTCAGCGCCCTTCCCAACGGTTACCCGGCCGACACCAATTCCCCGCCAGGTACGACCCTGAGCCTTGGCGTCCAGACCAACCCATCGGGCACCTCCCAGTTTGCGGCCTCGGACTACGAGGTAACCTTCACCTCGGGTACGGCCGGCACCATCGTGCGCCTGTCGGACGGGCAGGCCACGGCCTTTGACTTTGCGAGCACCAACCCGGTCAAGATTGACGGCCTGGACATCCAGCAAAGCGCCACACCGGCAACGGCCGGCGACCACTTCCTGCTCAAGCCCTTCAGCACGGCCGCCGGGTCCATTGCCACGGCCTTCTCGTCGCCGCGCGGGCTGGCCATGGCCAGCCCGATCACGGCCACCGCCGGCACGACCAACACCGGCACCTTGACGGTGGGCAGCCTCACCACACGCTCCGTCCCGGTTCCGCCCGCCGTCACGCTGAACTTCACCAGCACCAGCACCTACACGCGCTCCGACACCGGTGCCACGGTCTACACCTACACGCCGGGCCAGCCGATCGAATACAGCACGGCCCCGCCGCTGGCAGGCTGGTCGCTCACCCTCAAGGGGACACCCCAGCCCGGCGACACGTTCAAGGTAGATGTCAACCCCTACCCGGCCCTCAATGCCGGCAATGCCCAGGCGATGCTGAACCTGCGCGACGCGACCATGTTCGACGGCGGCCCCTTGACCGACGGTTATGCCGGCCTGATGGCGGAAATCGGCATCCAGGTGCAGAGCGCCAAATCGGCGAGCACCGTTTCCGGCAACATCGCCAGCAGCATCGAGCAGCAGCGCAGCAGCGTTTCCGGTGTGAACCTGGACGAAGAGGCCGCCAAGATGCTGCAGTACCAGCAGGCCTACCAGGCCTCCGGCAAGATGATGCAACTGGCCCAGAATATCTTTGATTCGCTGCTGCAAAGCCTGGGACGTTGACGAGAGACAGGACGAGGATTGAAACATGACCATGCGACTGGGTAGCGCCAACGCCTACGACAACTCCCTGGCCAAATTGACCAGCCATCAGGCAGGTCTGTCCGAGCTGCAGGAAAAGCTCACCGCGGGCAAGCGTGTGCTGCGCCCCAGCGACGACCCCACCGGCGCGGCCCAGGCCGAGCGGGCCATGACCCGGATCAGCCGCATCGAGGTCGAGCAGCGCGCACTCAATGTCCAGAAGAACTCCATGGCCATGGCCGAGTCGACCCTGGGCAATGCCACCGAAACGCTGCAAAACATCCGCGACCTGGTGGTCAGCGCCGGCAATGCCGGCTACACCAGCGTCAATCGCACCAGCATTGCACAGCAGATCTCGGCCCTGCGCGACCAATTGTTCGGCTATGCCAACAAGGTGGACAGCAACGGCGTGCCACTCTTCGGCGGCTTGGGCAGTGCCAGCTCACCCTTCACGGATGCCGCCACCGGCGTGACCTTCAACGGTGTTGCCGGGCAAAGTGCCAGCTCGACGGTGGCGATTCCCAGCGCCATGGACGGCCAGGCCGTCTGGATGAATGTGCCCTCCGGCAATGGCGTGTTTGACGTTTCGCTGGGCGGCGGCAACACCGGTACCGTCTGGACCGATGCCGGCCAGGTCGTCAATCCCTCCGCCGTGACCGGGGACAACTACGCCGTGACCTTCAATGTGGTGGCCGGTGTCACCACCTACGATGTGGTCAACACCACCACCGCTGCCACGGTTGCAACCGGCCAGCCCTACACCAGCGGCCAGAACATCCAGTTTGGCGGCATGGCGGTCCGCGTCCAAGGCGTCCCGGCTAACGGCGATACCGTGGCGGTCGCACCCAGCACCACCACCAACGTCTTCAAGGTGATCGACAAGGCCATTGCCGGCATCAACAACGCCAACAACAGCAACACGCTGAGCCAGGCCTTTACCAAGGCCCTGGCCGAGCTCGATACCGGCATGAACCGCATCCAGTCCGCCCGCGGCTTGGCCGGTGACATGCTCAACCGTGCCGACAGCATTGACAGCAACCAGCAGACCAAGTCCAACCAGCTCGAGACCGACCGCTCCCGCGCCGAGGACATGGACATGATCAAGGGCATCTCGGACTTCCAGAACCAGCAGACCGGTTACGATGCGGCGCTGAAGACCTACGCACAGGTTCAACGCCTGTCCCTGTTCAACTACCTGGGGTAAAACCACCCGCCACGCCATGGCCCAAACCGTTCTTGGCAACATCTCTCTGGGCTATCAGCTGCTGTGGAACCAGTTGCGCCAACCGGCGGCCGTACGGCTCTTTGTCGACATCGATGCGGCGGTGCCGGTGGACGCCCAGCACCTGCTGGCCGCCTTGCGCGAGCAATGGCCGGAACAGGCCCCGGTGCTGCTGCTGGAGATCCACTCCGCCTCGCTATTGAACGACATCCTGGAACACGGCACCGCCAGCGATCCCTGGGTGCAGGTGCCCGAAGCCTGGCTGGGCGATGCCGCCCTGGCGCAACGTGTGGAACACGCCCATCGGCGCGGCCTGCGGATGATCTGGTGCGGGACACCTGGTCAACGACCCGACCCCGCCATCAGTGAATGCTTCCATAAAAGCATCATCAACCTCACAGCCGAGGAAGCCTTGCTGGGCCTGCGCGCCTCGCTGCAGACGCACCGCGATCATGATGGCGAGGCGTCGCTCAAAAGCCCGGTCGTGCCCGGCCAGATCTATGAGGCCATCGCCAATCGCGCACTGGCCGAGCATTGCCTGGACCAGCAAGGCGCCTGGGCCTTGACCGGTTGGCCGGTGGAAGATGTGCTGCACAGTTACCGGGAGCAACTGATCCAGCCGGGCCAGACCGCCATTGTGCGCCTGGTTGAGGCCATCGACGCTGACGTGGCGCTCGACACCATCGAACTCATCCTGAGCGAAGAGCCGCTGCTGGCCTACCATTTCCTGCGTTACGTGAACTCGGCCGGTCTGGGTCTGCGCAACGAAGTCGAGTCCATCCGTCGCGGCCTGATGGTGCTGGGCTACTCGGTGCTCAAGGCCTGGCTGCTGGAACAGCTGCCGCATGCCGCCAGCGACCTGAACCTGCAGCCGGTCCGCACCACGCTGGTCACACGCGCCCACCTGCTGGAACACCTGCTGGATGCGGGCGAGGAAGACAACCTGCGGCGCGAGGTCTACCTCTGCGGCCTGCTGTCGCAGATCGACGTGCTGCTGGGCGAGCCGCTGGCCACCGCGCTGGAACGCCTGCCGCTGCCCGAGCGGATCCAGGCCGCACTGCTGCAGAACGACGGCCCCTACGCGCCCTACCTCGCCATTGCCACGGCACTGGAATCCCCCAACACCCGTGCCACCCACACCTTGTGCAACGAGCACCAGATCGACATGGAAGAGGTCAACCGCGCCTTGCTGCGCACCCTGTCGGCCATGTTGGCGCGCCCCGCGCGCGGCCTGCTGGCCTGAGCCAGCGGCCGGACTTATCCGGCCATGGTGCCGGCGCACCGCCGCGCGGCCAGCGCGTGAAAGCACGGTAGAGTGAAGCCATGCCCCGCCCGCCGAACCCTGCTCCCCATCTCCACCAAGGCCTCTGGCTCGGGTGGGTCGTGATGGTCGTGGTGTTCGCCGGGCGCAAAATGCCTGTGTCCGCTGCCCGACACCACCCTCTCGATCAAGAAGGAACCACCCCATGAATCCGAGTGCCCCGCACACCCCATCGCCCTGGGTGCTGGCCGCACGTGCCGAAAAAATGAACCCCTCGGTGTTGCGCGAACTGCTCAAGGTCACCGAACGCCCGGGCATCATCAGCTTTGCCGGCGGACTGCCCTCGCCCAAAACCTTCCCGGTCGACGAGTTTGCCGCGGCCTGCACCAAGGTGCTGCGCGACGATGCCGCCGCGGCGCTGCAATACGCCGCCAGCGAAGGGTATGGCCCGCTGCGCGAGATGGTGGCCGCCTCCCTGCCCTGGCCGGTCGATCCGTCCCAGGTGCTCATCACCACCGGCTCGCAGCAAGGCCTGGACCTGGCCGCCAAGGTGCTGATCGACCAGGGCAGCCGCATCCTGGTGGAAACACCCACCTACCTCGGTGCCCTGCAGGCCTTCGCACCCATGGAGCCGCAGGTGCAGAGCGTGGCCAGTGACGACGAAGGCGTGGACATCACCGCGCTGCGCCAGGCCCAGGCGGCCGGTACGCCGGCGCGTTTTTTGTACGTGCTGCCCAACTTCCAGAACCCGACCGGGCGCACCCTGAGCGAAGCCCGGCGCGCGGCGCTCTCCGCCTGTGCGGCCGAATTGGGCCTGCCGCTGATCGAAGACAACCCCTATGGCGAGCTCTGGTTCGACACCCCGCCGCCGGCACCACTGACTGCGCGCAACCCCGACGGCTGCCTCTACCTCGGCTCGTTTTCCAAGGTGCTGGCACCCAGTTTGCGCCTGGGCTTCATGGTGGCGCCCAAAGCCCTCTTCCCCAAGCTGCTGCAGGCCAAGCAGGCGGCCGACCTGCACAGCCCCGGCTTCAACCAGCGCGTGGTGGCCGAGGTCATGAAGGACGGCTTCCTTGACCGCCACGTGCCGCGCATCCGCGCGCTGTACAAGGCGCAGCGCGACGCCATGCTGGCCGCACTCGCGCAGCACATGCCGCCCGAGGTGACATGGAACCAGCCCGACGGCGGCATGTTCCTCTGGGCCCGCCTACCGCAAGGCATGGACACGGCAGCGCTGCTGCCCAAGGCTGTCGACAAGGGTGTGGCCTTTGTGCCGGGCGCTGCGTTTTATGCCGACCTGGCCGACCCACGCACGCTGCGCCTGTCCTTCGTCACCGCCAGCGAGCAGGAGATCCAGCAAGGCGTGACCGCCTTGGCCGCCGTCATCCGGGAGAACATGTGATGAGCGCTACGCACCGCCAACGCCCCTTCAAGCAGGTTGACGTGTTCACCGCCACGCCCTACTACGGCAACCCACTGGCCGTGGTGCTCGACGGCAGCGGCCTGAGCGATGACGAGATGCAGCGCTTCGCGCGCTGGACCAATCTGTCGGAAACCACCTTCGTGCTGCCGCCCACACAAGCCGGTGCCGACTACCGGGTGCGCATCTTCACACCCGGCACCGAGCTGCCCTTTGCCGGCCACCCGACGCTGGGCAGCTGCCATGCCTGGCTGGAAGCCGGAGGAAAGCCCAAGCAAGCGGAGGTGATCGTGCAGGAATGCGCCGTGGGCCTGGTGTCGATCCGCCGTGCCGGCCACCACCTGGCCTTCGCCGCGCCGCCGCTCCAGCGCAGCACACCGACGCCCGAGTTGCTGGCCCAGGTAGCGCAGGCGCTTGGCATCCGTACAGACCAGATCCGCGCCGCCCAGCATCTGGACAACGGCCCGCAGTGGCTGGGCCTGCTGCTGGACAGCACCGACACCGTGCTGGCACTGGAGCCGGATCACCAGGCGCTCAAGGACTTGAAGCAAAAAGTAGGGGTTTGCGCCGTCGAATCTGCGCAATCAGCTATTAATTTAATAGCAAAATCAAGCCGTGAGGCACGCGCCTTTGCCGAGCACGCGGCCGACGCCCCAAAGCAGGCCGCAGCGGACCTGGAGGTGCGCGCCTTCGCCGCGCCGGTGGGCATTCCGGAAGACCCGGTCACCGGCAGCCTCAACGCCAGCCTGGCGCAGTGGTTGATGGCCGAGGGCCACCTGCCCACGCGCTACGTCGCCTCGCAAGGCACCTGCCTGGGCCGCGCCGGGCGCGTGCAACTGGAGCGCGATGCCAGCGGCCAAGTCTGGGTCGGCGGCCAGGTGGTGACCTGCATCGGTGGCCATGTGCAGTTGTGAGTCGGCAAACGCTTCGGCACCGGGCCCATCACTCCTGATTTGATAGCTGGCGTCGCACGAGCGACAAGGGTCAGAGGCATTTTTTGCCACAATTTCCCGCATGGGAACCCTTTACCTCGTACGCCACGGCCAGGCCTCATTTGGCGAACAGGACTATGACCGTCTGAGCGAACTCGGCCACAAGCAGAGCGTACGCCTGGGGCAATACTGGCGTGAGCGCGGCATGACGTTCGACGCGGTCATCACCGGCACGTTGCGCCGCCATGCGCAGACCTGGGCCGGCATTGCCGAAGGCCTGGGGCTGGCCCACCCGCAGGACGCCGCGGCCCACGCCAGCACTGCCTTGCTGTGGCCCGGGCTGAACGAGTACGACAGCGAAGCGGTGATCGCCACCATCCACCCGCACAAGCTGCAAAAACCGGACACCCCCGAGCTGTACCGCCACCACTTCCGCCTGCTGCGCGACGGCCTGACGCAGTGGATGAACGGCGTGGTCAGCCCCAAGGGCATGCCAAGCTACAACGAGTTCAAGGCCGGCGTCACCGGCGCGCTCGACCATGTGCGGCAGAACTTCGAAGGCAATGTGCTGATCGTCTCCAGCGGCGGGCCGATTGCCACCGCCGTGGGCCACGTGCTGGGCACCACGCCCGAGACCACGATTGAACTCAACATGCGCATCCGCAACAGCGCGGTGACCGAGTTCATCTTCAACCCGAAGCGCCACACCCTGCTGAGCTACAACACCCTGCCGCACCTGGACCAGCCCGCGCTGGTTGACTGGATTACCTCCGCCTGACAGGCAGGCGCTTGGCGTCGCTCAGGCGCTGCCGATCAGCATCGCCAGCTCACGCCCCAGCAGCGCCGGGTCCTGGGCATTGCGCTCGATGAGCTGGCGCAGATGCGTCACGCTGTCGAGGTCGATGTGCGTGCACTGCAGCCCCAGTTGGCTGCCCTGCACACGCGCCACCACGATGTCCATGGCAATGAAGGTGGTGGACGACAGCATGAGGCGCAGACGACCGTGCGTGCCCACCGGGCAGCGCAGTGCCGAGCCCATGTCCACCAGCGCGCCTTTGAGCGAGACGTCGAGCAACTGCACCTCACGCATCCGCCCGCTCAGGTTGAGCCGGGCCGGGGCCTGGAAGACCATGCGCAGAAAGCGCCGGTAAGCCAGCGGCCGGGCCAGCACCGGCAGCACCTCAACAGGCTCAACCGGCTTGGCAACAACGGGTTTCTTCCAGAATTTCCACATGGGGCATGAACAGCGCAGGGCGACCAGCGCAGACCATACCATGAGGCACTTGGCGGCGGCTGACATCAAGCAGGCCAGCTTCTTGCTTGTGTCCGTCCATGCCCCCGCCCCTGACCGCACTTTCCCATTCAGGCGACCCCGGCGCCACGCCCGAGGCGCAATGGCGCGCCCAGGAGTTGCTGCTGATGCGCGAAGTCATGCGCCTGATCGGCAAAAGCCTGGCGCCCGGCGTGGTGCTGCGCGAAATGCTGCACCTCATGTCGGAACTGCTGGGCCTGAACCGCGGCCGCATCGTGCTGCTGGACGCCGAGGCGCCGGACGGCCAGGGCATGGCCCGCATCTGCCATGCCTATGGCCTGACCCGGGCCGAGGTGGCGCGTGGCGTCTATGCCTTGGGCGAAGGTATCACCGGCCGCGTGCTGGCCACCGGCCAGCCCATCTTGGTGCAGGACATCGACGCCGAGCCGCTGTTTCTGGCGCGTTGCGTGCAGCGCCCCCAGTTGCCGCCCGACACCGTGGCCTTCATGGCCCTGCCGATCGAGGTCAACCACCACACCGTGGGCGTGCTGGCCTGCCACCGCATCCGCAGCCGGCGGCGCCACCTGAACGACGACATGGCGCTGCTGCAGATCCTGGCCACGCTGGCCGGGCAGATCCTGCAGTTGCACGGCCTGCTGCAGGAAAAAACCCGTGAGCTGGAAACACGCAACGCCCTGCTGACCCACGCGCTGGACGCCGCCGCCGTGCGCTACGGCATCATCGGCAGTTCGTCGGCGCTGCTGCAGGCGCTGCACGAGCTGGAACGCGTGGCGCCCTCGCAGGCCGGCGTGCTGCTGCTGGGCGAATCGGGCACCGGCAAGGAGCTGTTTGCACGCGCCCTGCACCTGTCCAGCCCGCGGCGCGATGCGCCCTTCATCAAGGTCAACTGCGCCGCCATCCCCGACTCGCTGCTGGAGTCCGAACTGTTCGGTTACGAGCGCGGCGCCTTCACGGGTGCGGCCAGCGCGCGCGCCGGCTGGTTCGAGCAGGCCGACGGCGGCACCATCTTCCTCGACGAAATCGGCGACATGCCGCTGGCCATGCAGACCAAGCTGCTGCGCACGCTGCAGGAAGGCACGGTGGTGCGGCTGGGCGGCAAGCGCGAAGTCAAGGTGGACGTGCGATTGGTCACCGCCACCCACCGCGATCTGGAGGCCGAAGTGGCGCGCGGCCGCTTCCGGCAGGACCTGTACTACCGCATCAGCGTGGTGCCGATCCACCTGCCCAGTTTGCGTGAGCGGCGCGACGACATCCGCACCCTGGCGCTGCACTTCGTCAACCGTGCCAACCAGGCCAACCAGCGCAACGTCAACCTCTCGCCTGCTGCACTCTCAAGGCTGGAGGCCAACCCCTGGCCCGGCAACATCCGCGAGCTGGGCAACGTCATCGAGCGGCTGGTGCTGCTGACCGACAGCACCATGGTCTCGGCCGCCGAGCTGGAACGCTTTCTGCCGCGCGGCAAGGCGCAGGCCAGCCACGTGCCCGAGCTGCCGCACCCGGCGGTGGCCACGCAGCTGCCAGCCGACGCGCCGCCGGTGCGCGCTTACCTGCCGGCCGACTCGCACAGCTTGGACGAGTTGCAACAGGTGCTGGCGCTGCACCGCGGCAACCAGTCGCGCGCCGCGCAAGCGCTGGGCCTGACCGTGCGGCAGTTCGGCTACCGGCTGAAGAAAGCAAAGCACGGGGCATAGAACCCCGGCCCCCTTCTGCGCCCGTGCGCTACTGCTACTGGTGGTGGGCCGCTGGCACGACGGGTGAGCGCAACAACAAGGCAAACAGCTCGTTGCGGAAATGGATGCCCAGGCGGGCAAAAGCGCGGTTGCGGTAGGTCTTGACGCTCGGCAGGCTCAAGCCCAGGTCGCTCGCAATGCCGTCCTGCGTCATGCCGGTCAACAGCCGGGCGCAAACGTCCAGCTCGCGCGGCGTCAGCGCCGGGTTGAGCTGGCGCAGGCGCTGCTGCCAGGCCGCCAGCGGGTCGGTGACCGGCGGCGGGCTCGACAAGGCGATGTGTTTCTTGGCCAGGGCCAGCAGGGCCGGCGCCATGTCGGCGAAACCGGCCACCTGCTGGTCGCTGAACGGCCGCTGGTGCTGGTGGCGGTAGAAGTTGAGCGCCAGCAGCGACGCCCCGGTCTGCTGCACCACCGACACGCGTTCCGCCACACCATGCGCCTCGTACACCCGGGCCCGGTGCTGCACCGGCACCTCCTGCGCCGTGATGTGGCACAGCAGTGGCGTGTCGCCGGCGCTGTCATGCACCAGGGTCTGGTCGCTCAGGTAGGGGCCGGAGAGGTAGGCACGCCAGCAGTCGCGCGTGGTGTCCGGCACGCCGAAGCTGCCCGACATGAACAGCTGCGGCACGCAACTGTGGCCGGTCTGGTAGATCGAGAACGACGCGGCCGGCACCACCGGGTTCAGCCCTTCCAGCAGGGCTGACGTGAAGCGCGGCTGACCCAACTGGCCGATCAGGTCCGCCAGCACGTGCGCGTAGCGGCCCGTGCTGCTGGCGCTGGCCGCAGGTGTCCATTTCCTCATCGCTTGTCTCTCTCTTTTCTTGTCATCTTAAGGGATGACAACCCTTCACGTCGAGCCGCCTTAAGCTGCCGCCATGCTGAACCTGCCCCAACCCGCACTCGAATTTTTTGCCGACCTGTCCGTCACGGTGGACAAACCCCAGGAGGTCGGCCAGACCCTGCACGGCATGCGCCGCCTGATCCCGATCCTGGGCGGGCAGGCGCAGGGCCAGGGCTGGACGGCGCGTGTGCTGCCCGGCGGCGCCGACTTCCAGCTCATCGTCACCCCGCGCCTGGCCGAACTGGACGCCCGCTACGTGCTGGAGACCGATGCCGGCGACCTGATCTATGTGCAGAACCGGGCCGTGCGCGTGGCGCCGCCGGAGCTCACCGCCCGGCTCATCCGCGGCGAGCCGGTGGACCCGCAGCTGATCTATTTCCGCTGCAGCCCGAGTTTCGAAACCGCCTCACCCACGCTCGGCTGGATCAGCGAGCGCCTGTTCATCGGCACCGGCGCGCGGCACCCGGACCGCGTCGAGATGAAGCTGTTTGCCGTGGCCTGAGCCACAGCAGCCCTCTACCGGCACCCCCCTTTTTCATAACAAAACAGGAGACACCCCCATGAAAACAACCCTCACCACCCGCCGTGCCGTGCTCGCCGCCACGGCCTTGCTCGCCTGCGCCGCCGCGCCCACCGTGCAGGCACAAGCCGCCTACCCGACGCGACCGGTGCGCATCATCGTCGGCTTCCCGGCCGGCACCGGCCCCGACATCGTGGCCCGCCTGCTGGCGCAGAAGCTCTCCGAGAACTGGGGCAACCTGGGCGTGATCGTGGACAACAAACCCGGTGCCGGCGGCCTGATTGCCGCCAGCGAAGCCGCGCGCGCCACACCCGACGGCTACACCCTGATGCTGGGCGAAACCGGCCAGCTCAGCATTGCGCCCAGCAGCTACAACAAGCTGCCCTACAACCCGGCCAAGGACTTCGCCCCCGTGAGCCAGGTGGTGAGCTCGGACTTCGCGCTGCTGGTCAACCCACAGAAGGTGCCGGCGAAGAACGTGAAGGAATTCGTCAGCTGGACGCAGCAGCAGAAGGGCCTGTTCATGGCCACCTTCGGCGCCGGCACGCCGGGCCACTTCGGTGCCTTCATGTTCGGCGAGGCGGTCAAGCTCAAGCCGGAAGCCGTGCACTACAAGAGCACGGCCGACGCGCTGGGCGGCCTGTTCAGCGGCGACGTGCAGGGCGTGTTTGCCAGCGTCGGGCTGGCAGCCCCCAACGTCAAGGCCGGCAAGCTGGTGGCGCTGGGCACCACCGGCGCCACACGCGCGGGCGCCCTGCCCGATGTGCCCACCATCAAGGAACAGGGTTACCCCACGCTGGAGTTCAGCTCCTGGTTCGGCATCGTGGCCCCGGCCAAGACGCCCAACGACATCCTGGTCAAGCTCAGTGCCGACATCCAGAAGGCCATGAAGGCCCCGGACGCCAAGGCCAAGATGGAAGAAGCCGGCTTCCGCGTCACCGGCACCACCGCGGACGAGTTCGCCCGCATCATCGCCGCCGACACCGTGACCTGGGGCAAGGCCGTGGCGGCCACCGGCTTCAAGGCCGACTGAGGCCACACCGCCTACCCGCGCGGGCTCTCCGCGCTCACCGCCAGCCGCACCTCACGCGGCTGGCGGTCTTTTGGCATTTGATGCACACAGCCGTGCGTGCTGACGGCGTGAACCAGCGCGGCGGCAAACTGACGCAGAATACAGAGGCGCCGGCACCGGAAGAGGACGTCCTCACCCTGTTGCCGTGGCGCACCCCGCGCTGCCCGCCCTCACGGCCTTCACCACTGAGTTGATTTTTCATGCCGCCTGCACGCCCGATGGATGACCTGGTTTTTCTTGTGGTCGACGACCTGGAAACCATGCGCCACATCACCGTCAACCAACTGCGCCTGCTGGGTGCCGGCAAGATCCTGGCCGCCCACAATGGCCTGGAAGGCCTGAAGCTGCTGCATCAACACGATATCGACGTGGTGCTCACCGACCTGCACATGCCGCTGATGGATGGGCTGGAGCTGCTCAAGGCCATCCGGTCTGATGCAAGACTGCGCAAGCTGCCTGTGATCATGATCACCTCGTCCGCCGAGCGCGACCGGGTGGATGAAGTCATCGCCGCCGGCGTGACGTCGCTGCTGGTCAAACCCTATTCCCAGGCGCTGCTGGAAACCCGCGTGACACGCGCCCTGACGTGGACGCCGCCCGCGCCCGCTGCCCACAAGCCCGCCACGGCAAAAGCCCCGCAGCCGGCTGCGGCGGCCCCCACGGCGCCAGCCGCACCGGCACCCGCCCGCCCGCTGCCCCACGTGCTGGTGCTGGCAGACACCCAGGCCGACTGGCCAGCCCTGCTGCCAGCGCAGGACTACCGGCTCAGCCGCGCCAGCACCGAGGCCCAGGCCCTCACAGCCGCCGCGTCCGAGCAGCACCCGGACCTGGCGGTGCTGGACTGCGCCACCCCGGGGCTGGACCCCTATGCCCTGTTGCAGAAACTGCGCGCCCTGCCGGGCACCGAGGACGTGCCCGTGGTGTTGCTTGAAGACAGCGCACACACTCTGGATGTGAGCCGCCTGGAACCGCTGGGAAGCGTGGACGTCCTGGAACGTGCCGCGGCCCCGCGCCTGCTGCGCCTGCGCCTGCGCAACCTGCTGCACAGCCGGCAGCTGCGCCACGGCCTGCAGGAACACTACGACCGGCTGCTCGAAACCGCCAAGCTGCAAGACGATGTGGAGCACATCATCCGCCACGACATCAAGTCCCCCTTGTCCGGCGTGGTGGAGCAATTGCAGGGCCTGCTGCAGGACCGCGACCTCACCCACCGCCAGCTGGCCACGCTGCGCGCCATCGAGCAGGGCAGCCTGCACGCGATGAACCTCATCAACCTCTCGTCCGAGCTGTTCAAGATCGAGACCGGCCGCTTTGTGCTCGACTCCAAACCGGTGCCCATCGTCGAGCTGTTGCGCCGCATTGCCGACATCGACCGCGTGAGTTATGCCGACAAACGGCTCACCGTGGCCGTGTTGGCCGACGACACCCCGGGCCGCGCCCCGCTGCTGGCACGCGTCGACGCCACGCTGTGTTATTCCATCTTTGAAAACCTGCTGCGCAATGCCTGCGAAGCCTCGCCGGCCGGCGCACGCGTCGAGATCACCGTGCGCGAACAGGCCGGGCTGCGAATCGAGATCCGCAACCCACGCGCCGTACCGCCCGCGCTGCGTGACCATTTCTTCGACCGCCTGGAACCTGGCCAGGACGGCAAAACGGGGCTGGGCATCTACTCGGCACGAGTCCTGGCCCGCGCCCAGGGGGGTGATGTGGAGCTGGTTGTGTCAGACGCCACGGACAGCACGACGTTGATCATCCACCTGCCGGTCTTCCACTGAGTCCCACTGGCCGTTCCGCTACACGCGTCAGAACGGCATCCAGACCATGGACACCCCCAGTATGCGGGTCCACGTTGATCAGCAGAGGTGAGGGCTGGTTTCGGCCAGGAGCGGACATCTAGCACCTCGCCAGCAAGAAGTCTTTCATCTTGTGGGATAGTTACATACTTAAAGCGCAAGGTTTGCGACATACATTCCGGTAGAAACTTTCTATGCTCATCGACCCAAGCGTCAAAGACAAACTGCTTCGCATATTCCTCCGAAGCGTCCCAATTCTGCCGGGACCAGAACTCTATGACCTCTTAAACGCCGTTAAGAAATCTCAAGGCGACGTAGATGTCCAAGTAGCCGAAGCCCTAGAGTCAATCAAGAGCACATCTGAACTTGTCGCTCGTCTCGAATCCAGTTTGAAAGAGCGTAGCGAAAAGCTTGAGGCTCTCCGCAAAGAACACAATCGCTACTCAGAGCTTGCCCAAATTGAGGCGAAAAAGGCAGAAGCGTTACTTTCCCAAATTGAAACAACCTTAGGCCGCAACGTTGGCAGAGAGCGATGGATCGCCTTTCTCATCAACATCATTGCCGGCCTGATTCTGTTTGTCTTGGGTGTGGTTCTGAGCGACCCGCTGAAAGATTGGCTAACAAAGCTGGGGGGATAGCCATACTGCATCTAACATTCTGCTCCAGAGGGACGCTTCGCAACAAAGCGGCTCGCGCCCCTGAACTTGTACGTTAGGCACCACAGGGGGTACCATGTCTGGCTCGGATTCACAGGAAGACAAGGCGCTCGTCGCGATCAAGGCCGCACTTGATAAAACGTCGGTATCAACGAAGCGCAAGGTCGTTGAGAAATTCGTTCTCGCGGCACTCGGGAGCATTCCATGGGTCGGCGGTTTCGTCAGCGCGGCAGCCAGCCTCAAGGTTGACCAACGCAACACGGAGAAGGACAGCCTTCAAACAAAGTGGCTTGAGGAACACTCAAAGAAGATGAACCAACTCATGGGCGCCTTGACCGAAGTGGCCGCCCGACTTGATAACCTGGGCGATACACTCGACGAGCGCATCCAAAGCGACGAGTACCTAGGACTAGTGCGCTCAGCCTTTCGCACCTGGGATCGCGCAGAAACAGAGGACAAGCGCCGCTATGTCGCCAATCTCGTCTCGAATGCGGCGGGAACTCGACTCTGTTCCGACGACATCGTGGGGCTCTTCATTGACTGGCTCGGTCTGTACCATGAGACGCACTTTGCGGTGATGCGAGAGATATATCGCAACCCTGGCGCAACCCGATTCGAAATCTGGGAAGGTCTCTACGGCGCGCCTACTCGTGAGGATTCTGCCGAGGCCGACCTGTACAAATTGCTGATCAGGGACTTGAGCACCGGCGGCGTCATCCGGCAAGAGCGCGAAACTACGACAGACGGTCGATTCCTCCGCAAGCGCCCGGTCCGGAACCGTAAGCTATCGAATTCTACGATGGAGTCTGCATTCGAGGACTCCAAACCTTATGTGCTCACAGAGCTTGGAAAACAATTTGTTCACTACACAATGAATGAAGTCGTTTCGCGCGTTGGCAGCTAGGCCTAACTCTGTCGTTATGTATAGAAAAGAGGCGTCTATGAATAAGTTATTTCGGGAAGTGACCGTCACTGACTTAGACGAAGCAATGTCCAACATTGTCGAGTCAGGAAATTCGTCAATCCATTTATCACTTTCAAGTCATACCGATGCTGAGTGGAACGCAGCATTTAATGAGGCTTGGAATAGCGTCAAACATAATTTATGGTGTCGTGCGAGAGCTACAGGGCAATCCATCCATATTGAGTGCCACCATAGCGAGCTACATTCAGTGCACATGCCATATATCAATGATGCAGTGGCGAAAGCCAATGAAGCGTACAAAGTGGTGCTTCAGCAACGTGAAGCACGGGCTCAAGCGAATAAAGAGCATCAAGAGCGCAGGGCCGAATTGACGAAAAGCCTTAAAGATGGGTTCAAGAAAAATACATAACAAGGTGCTCAACCTCGTTCGCCTTCGGCTCACTGGGACGCCGGCAAGCCAGTGCCCGTTAGCGTAACGTTGAGCGTCCGATTTCCTGGTTGTCCGCTGTCAACTTTGGGTGGCGGATTCAACCGGTCGATGCAACACACTAACCAGCGCGTAGGCGCAAGGAGTGTTGCAAATGAAGCAGCGACCGAGGATTTACTATTCCGAGAGCCAGAAGGCGGTCATGTGGGAGCGCTGGAAG
>Ga0208271_100053_pt1 | contig 72723 bp, 75 predicted proteins | sample LakWasM111_LOW13_2_FD_183927 | JGI IMG/M metagenome (GOLD analysis project Ga0208271, IMG submission 183927) | Freshwater sediment methanotrophic microbial communities from Lake Washington under simulated oxygen tension - Sediment Metagenome... | ecosystem: Environmental > Aquatic > Freshwater >...
ATTTAGGTCTAAACCTTAAGTCCCATATTGAGTAGTGGTTGATGCCTGCAAGCTTGTCAACATCTGATTGAGTCCAAATCATGCCGGGGCCGGTTGTTGCGAAGGAGCCACCCGCTACCGTTTCACCAGCCGCAACCAGTCCGTAGTGGAACCCGCCGATCAAACGACTATTGTTCGTCGTGTATCCGGTCGGGCTAGTAAAATTAGAGTCCGCCCTGACGCTACCATCAGAGCACACATAGATAGCGTAATCGATGCCACCGTTAAGTGTCGGCATAACGACAGCGGTGTCGAATCTGAATTTAACCAGATCATTTCCAACAGCCAGCCCTGTGTCCGCTTTTATGCTCAATGCGCCCGCGGCGGTTTTTGTGAAAACCGGGCTAAATGAGTCAGCCTTATCAAACACCAGACGACTATTGGCCTGGCGCCCACTGGCGGCTGTTAATACAGACGCGCTCATCACTAGACCCCCACTGTTGCGGTAACTGATGCCGATGTGCCGCTAATAGTTGTTAATTTGATATACATGTATGGCCACTCCGCCGCGATATAATCGCCGGATGAGTCACTATGGGTGCCGGATAAATACGAGGTCGCAATCAATACACCATGCGCGGTTGACGGACTATTTGATCCGTACCACTCAACTGTTGCCGACACGGCGCCGCTGCCGGTTAGCACGCTCTGAATAACTCTTGATCCCGGACTAATAGCGCAGCTTTCTGACGTTGCGACGGCTGATGCATTGTCGAGCAGGGTTGTCACTAATTTGGCTCCAACTGGAGTAGTTTTTGTCATAGATATCCTTGGTCTAGTGTTTTAGCTGCCATTATTTAACCAACCACTTTTCCAATCTGGACTGCGCAAGCTTTTCAAAAATCAAAATCGCTCTGCTACCCATATGCCCGCTAATACCGATAAACGCCGCCGACAAAACCGGCTGCATTTGCGCTGATTCACACATGAAAAAAGTCAAAACACCGACAAATCCTGATATAACCAGCTCTCCGATCAGCTCGGAAACCGAAAACCGGCAATGACCGGTTTTTATTTTGCGGATGTAGCCAGCAATACCGCCTAACAGCGATATGCCGAATACCCAGACATAAGTGATCATCGAATACGATAACGGGTCTTTTGCAGGCATCATCTTGTCCATTAATGGCTAAATATCAGAATATTGCTTAGGCGATGATTGAATGCATCAGCGCCCAAGCCGCCCCGGTCGATACAAACTGCGCAAGGTCATTGGCCGCATCAATGGTCGCAAAGGTTGCGCCACCGGCAATGGTTTCGCTAGCTGCCGGATCAAGCGTTACGGCTTGAGCGTCGGCTGAGGTTTTGCGCACAAATAGCTTTGACCCTGGAGGAATAGCGGCCACGCTCGGAAGATTGACTGTTTGGGCGGCGGTATTCGGCGCGAATAAAATCAAGTCGCCGCCGCCAAAATCTCCGACATTGAGCGTTTGCGCACCGGTTGCGGACAACGTTAATGCCCGCGGACCCTCCTCATTAAATTCCTCAAGGTCAACCAGTACGGTTGCCGTTGCAGCCAGCTCGGCTTGATCGGCGTAACCAATGAAATAGGTGTTGATGGCAGGAGCATTAACCACTTCGCCCGCCGCACCATCCCACCAGAGTTTTTGCCCCTGGGTGACGGCGTCACCGGTGTTTTTGGCAAGTTCAAAAACGCCTTTTTTTGCAACTCCTCCGGTTGCGCCGATAGCGATACTAATCAGGGCAATGCCCATCTGCTGATTTCCGATAACAACGGGTGCGCCGCTGGCTATCGCTGCGCCGGTACCATTGACGTAATCAACAATGTCGCCGGAGTGTTTGTAATTATTAGCCATGTTGACTTTCCTTTATTCTGATGATTAAGGTTGACGGCCCGTTACAGGGCCGCCATGCCGGTTAATTAAGAGTTTGCGCCGGGGTTTTTGTAGCCGCCGCGAAAATCAACGGCTGCAACGCCGTAGTCCAGGCGGACTTTCAGGCGCATTCCGTCAACGTCAAAGCCTTGTTCGCTTTCTAAAAACGGCTCTTGATCGCCGTTCAAAAAGGCCACTTCGATGACCGGGGCTTCGTTTGGATCGGCGAATGTGTACCATTCGGTGCCGGTGATTCTTGGCGTATCGATGACGTCTCGGAACAGTCCACGCACGCGGTTAGGCATTTGCAGCTTGTTGGCTGTATCAGGGTCATACTGCGCATCATTGACAACGCGAGCTTGGCCGCCGAAGGACTTAGGGCCTAGCCAAAGCGCCGGCGATAAATCCAGGAAATCATTACCGCTTATATCGAGCTGTTTAGACATAGCGACGCGGGCGGCTTCGATGGAGGTAACGGACACTACAGCGCCGGATGCAGCCAAGTTGTCATGATCGGCATGGAATAACGCGATACCATCAGGCATGACGGGGTTGCTCGCCAACAAAGCATAAACGTCGGCTTCAATAGTACGAGGGGCCGCATTACCCAACATTTGCGCCAAGCCGATAAATGCCCCCAGATCGTCGTTGATAACCATTTGACGGCTGACATTGATAATATTCCCCTTGGTGCCAGCAGTAATGCTGGATTTTTCGCCGTCGGGAATGGATTTGTTTTTAAACTCGGAGTTTTCGGTTAACGCATCCAGATTGCCGAATGAACCCAAGCGATAACGGTTATGCGCTCTAAAATCCGTTACCGAGCCGATGGCACAAAAGCGGGTAAAGGTCGGCTTAGCTGTGTTATAGGCCACCAGCAGGGTTTTATGAATGGCATTTTCCAACAAGACCGGGAAATCACTGGTGCTGGTCGTAAATGCGCGCTTGACCATGTCGCGTTCATCCATGCCTATGGCTGATACGCCTACACGCTCAAGGCATAGCTTGGCAACTTCGGTCATACGCATGCCGCGAAATTGATTGCCACCGTCCATCTTGTCGACACCGGCCCGGCCACGGATGGCGTTAACACCGGCTTCGATAAACTTATCCCGTTCATCGGTGATAACGGAGGCATCGCCGCGCGTGGTTTCGGCATCCACTTTTTTGGACCAGGATTCGAGCATGGCCGCTTTTGCCGCATCCAGATCGACGCCGCGCTCGACCAGATCATTTACAACAGCATCATCAATACGCGACATTTGCCCAAATCTGCGGATCTCGGAAACGCGGGTGCGCTCATTTTTTGCCGCATCGGCACGAATAGCCGACTCGTCAATTTTGTTTTCTACGGTGCCCGGTACAGTCGGAGCAGCTCCGCGCGTTTCGGTCGTTTGCTCTTCGACTTTTGCCGTCATAGCGTTACCCTCTTGGTTAGTGATTGTGACTAAATTTGTTTCGCCTTCGCTGCGCACTTGTGCGCCGGGATCGGCGGGGATTGTGACTAACGATATTTCCATCGGCTCCCAGTCGATAGCCAAGTAAACAGGCAGGCCGTCTTGCAGGTCTGGCTGTCTTTCCAGTTTTTTTATTGTGTAACCGACGCTGATGTTGCGTAATATGCCGCCTTTGACGTCGGCGATAATGGGCAAAATTTCCTCGCGCTCGCTGAATTTCACCAGGGCGCGGCCTTCGCCGCCCTGAACCCAGGCCTTTTCAACAACGCCCAGTACATTATCTAGGCTCCAGTTATTGTGATTAGCCAGTAATGGCGCTCCTGAATTGAGCCGGTCTAGGTTGACATGCGCCGGATCCAGGCTTAACTGTTCGATCCAGGTTGTCTCATCCCAGTAATCAATGCGCCGTACTTGCGCCCCGGTCGACCAAGTCAGCTCAACCGTGCGGGTTTCTTCATTCAGCGTTGCTGGGACGAATGCCGCCCGCGTACTGAGATTAGGCAGCTGTCTTGTTTGTATTTTCGTTGGCATTGTTTGCCCCTGTTATTTGGTATTGACCTTGGTTGGCCGTGTTTCTGGGGTCGCTGTCCAGTATCAATCCAAGCTGATCTAAATAATCATTGCTCAATTTGATCTCATCCATGACCGCGTGAAAATCGTAACCGAGCGACCGGATTGCCTCGGGCAAAGTACAAAGCCCAGCCCTGACCGTGGCGATAATCGGCGGCATTTCACGAGCCGGATCAACCATCATTCTCGCCGGAGGCGTCCATTCCTGGGTTAAATCGGGGATGCCGGAAAAATCGGCAAACCAGCGGGCAACGCCATTGCACACGCGCGGGATGAACAATTGCCAGCGCCATGAATCGACGCTGCGGCCGAAGTCTTGCCAGCCCATGCGGGCCGACGAAAAATTAACTTCAGAAAGATTGCCGGTCAGCGACTCAAACGTAATGCCAAGACCAGCCGCTATAGCCCTCTGTACTGCGACAGTGTACGGACCATAATCGCCGGCACTCGGCGGATTTGAAAATTCAACTTTGCGGGTAGGCTTCATGATGTACATTGAGCCGGGGCTCAATTCAGAAACGTCGCTGAACTCTTCTTCGGTTTCGGCGGGATCATCGGAATAGATAAATCCAGCAAACAGGTTGGCTAGTTTCTGGCGATTGAGGTGGGCATCCTCGTAGATGTCGAACTCTCTTAAGCGGATCATCACCGGAGCCAGCCATGATACGCCGCGCTCTTGTCCTGGACGGTCGCTACGGAATAAATGGATGATTTCGTAAGCCGGGACGCGGGAGTAACCAGTGCTGAAGGTGCCGTAAAAACGGCCTGTTGCGCCGGGATGCGCTTTGTAAATCAGGTAAGCGACACGGCGACCGATGGCGTCATATTCGATGCCGCGTTGGACATAGCCGCCGGTTGCTAACGGTCCGTCGGCAAACTCGTAAAGATAATCAGCCTCCAGCACTTGCAACTGAAAAGGCACGGCTAATCCGTCAGAGATAAGACGAGGCCGCAACCGGATCAAGCATTCGCCAGACTCGACCATTGCCCGCATTGCTATCTGCTGGATGCCGTAAAAGTCGGTCAGCCCGTAGGCATCGCATTGCGTTGTTTCGGCCCAGGCTTTCCACAAATCCTGTGCTCGCTTGGTGTTGCGCTTGGTACTTGATTTAAACTGCGCGCGGATGCCATAGCCGACCACGTTATTGACAATGACCGAGACGCCTTTGTTGGCCCAGGGATTATTACGGACCAGATCGCGGGCACGGTTGCGAATAAGTACAGGATTAACGATAGCCGATGTCGCATCGGTTGCCGGGGTTATCCAGTTACTGGTGCGCGTAGTGCGGCTGGCGGCGTCATAGCGCCGCTTAACCGGGGTCTTGGCTTTTTTATCGCCAGAGACAAAGCCGACAACACGGGATAGCAGGCTCATAGCCCTTTACCTGTTTTAATCTGGATAATGCGCGAGCGTGAGCCCGCAGGCTTGGCAACACCTAACTCTGAGCGCATGGTATCGCGCAAAGAAGTCATCTCAGCAAGCGAGTGATAAGTGATCTTGCGCTCGCCGAATTGCACAGACAAAGCGCCTTGTGCGATTGCGGCTTCTAATGCGTCGAGTTGAGTTTGTGTGTATGCCATGGTGTTAGCATGGCGGTTTTTATTCTCATAAAATAGGCAAAAAATGAGAATTTTGAAAAAAGTCTATAGGGAGGATTACCTACTTTTGGTTAGACAATATAAAAATATTTGAATATGTATTGACATTATCAAATAAAAGGAGGAGAATCTTTAGCCAATGGAGCAGCAAAGCCCCAGGCGGAACCGGATGAGCCGGGCTTATTGGAGAGCCGAAATGAAAATAATTTATAATTCACGCAGACCAGATTCAGATTTCGCCATCGTTGACGTTGATGGAGTTATTTATGCTATTGACGAAGATCAAGTTGTCGGGGGATGGGGAAAATATAAAATCACGGAAACTTCAATATTTCTAGCCGGATCCAACGAGCGCATCAGAGTAACGCCAGACGGTGATGTAACACGAGTGGATAGCGATGAAATAGACACAGATCACTACGATGTATTTTTCGGTGATTTTGATTTTGGCAGCGGAAGCGAAACGATTGAAAGCTTATTTGACTGAGACCGCCAAGGAAAACGATTAGCTGTAACTAATCGATAAATACGAAGCTTCACTTCAATGAGGCCCTGACGATCTCGGGGCCTAATCTATCATGATTAAGAAATGACAATCAACCAGAGAAATAAACTGAGGTCCGGAACGGCGCGTGTTGATGCTCGGTTATTATTGGTCGCACTAGATCACATTGCCAGTCAAGGCGGCGTTGGCAATCCAGAGTTGCAAGATGTAACAGGGCTATCTCGTGCCAGCGTACACCGACTCATAGCCAATGCCCAAGATCAGTACGGCGTCAAAGTAACCTACAAACGATACTCGTTTGCAGAAAGCGGGGAATACACGATAGACGACTGGGGCGTTTTTGACCACCAAAAAGTTAGAGCATATTTAAGGCGAAATAATGATTAATACAGCAGATAGAAAAAAACAGCACGGAGGGAAAAGAGAGGGCGCGGGGCTGAAAGAACTTAAAGGCTCCGATAAGCGCAAGATGATTTCCATCAGAATGGACCCGTATTTGATTGATCGCCTTAAAGAGGCCGCAGCAGAATCTAAAGCATCCCAGGCCGATCAGATAGACAAGGCATTACGCGGGTTTTACGGATGGTAGTTAACCCAAAATCCTATAAATCGTCTTAGGCGATAGCCGATACCGCTTAGCCAACTGCGCAACGGATGCGCCTGCCTTTTTCATTTCCTTTATTTCTTGATTGCGTTTTTCAAAGTCATTGGTCGGCATAGTCAAGCGCTCGCCGCCGAAATTTGCTATTAATGCCCAAACAATGTCTTTTGCTGTTTTGTCATCGCCGACCACGTCGGCAACCACGCGGCGCATTTCCTGTATTAATCCGGTCATAAGAGTTGGCTGTTCCGTTTTGGTTTTTTGACTGCTGGCGGCTTTGGCGTTACGGGCAATAGTGGTTGCTGCGCGGCTTTTTCCGCCTCCGCTTGCAGCCGCCTAAACTCGTCGCTTGATACGACGGCCAATTTTTTACCCAATTCGTCCCACTTGGCGGCGGTATGCAGGTGCAGGCGCAATTCGTGATGATGCGCAGCGGCGTAGGCGTATACCAGGGTATCGAGCGACTCATTCCGGGCTCCGCGTTTTTTCTCGAAGCGGTTTTTTGCCGGGTTAAAGGTCTCGGACACCAGGCCGCTGAAGTATTCTTTGGGCAGCTCATCACTAAAGTGGAGCAGACGGGATTCGGTCGGCTTGTCATCATCGGTGCCCATGCGGCCAAAGAGGGCGTTTTTGACGGCGACGGTGCCGACATGCTGGATCATGACGCCGCGTTTGTTGTATTGTCCTCTCCAATTGACGTCTTGGGCTTTGGGCCTGGACAGCACGGGGGCGTTGTTGGGTACGGCGCCGAAGATGACCATCGGGCGGCGGATCATGCGGCGGCGCACGAAGTCTTTGACGGCTTCGGTACGGTGGCCGCCGGCATCGATCGCGGTGGCTTGGATGGGTAGGGCGTGGCCGTTGATGTGCTCTATGGGTCGGTTGAGCAGGTCGGTTAAGGCAACCCAGACTGCATCGTCGGCGGGGTCGCCTTGAAGTTCGATATAGTCAAGTACCCAGCAAGACATATTTTTTCCCCAGCCGACGATTTGCACGGACAGCCATCCACCATTTCCGTCCTGGGTATCGACACCGGCGGTAACGGTGCAAACGCCAGCTGGTGCGACGCGCAGTCGGTAGGGTTCGGCACGGTCGGCGATGGCGTTGAGCTTGACCGCGCGCATGGCGGGATCTTCCCAGGCTTCGGCCAAGCGGCTGTTGACATAGGTTTTTAGCTTTGCCGGGTCGTTTTGTGCGCCTAACCACGTCTCGACCAGCTTTTCCCAGCGTGGACCCAGGCCGATTTGGTAGTACAAGCAGTTGACGGTATAGCCGCGTATTTTTGATTCCGGATTTTGCGGTATCCAGCGCCCGGCTTTGATCATGTCGGTTTTTTGATGCTCTTCTATTTCGCAGCCGCATTCCGGGCAGACGTAGCGGACACGGACGCCGCCTTTGTCCCAGTGCAGACCGGACCACTCGAAGGTGATTTCTTCCAGGCAATGCGGGCACGGCATGTAGTAGCGGCGCTGGTCGGATAGCTCGTAGCGTTCGTCTATTCGGCAAATGCCTTTGGTGCCGGGCGATGATATGTCTAGGCGCTTATAGGTCGAGGTAAAGGCGGAATAGCGGTCTTCGAGCATCACCATGGGGTCGTCGCCGGATTTAAATGAGTTGGCGAATTCGGTTAATTCGTCGACCACCAGGTATTTGACCGATGTTGATTTCAATCGGGCCGGTGCGCCGGCATGTTCGACATAGAGCTGTCCACCTAAAAAATCTTTAAACTCTTTGGTATTGGCGGCGTTACGGCTGTTGGTCGATACCAGCACGTTTTTTACTGCCGGGGAATCGTCGAGCATGGGATTAAGTTTTTGGTTGAGCCACTTATTCATGCTGACTTCGGCGGGGAAAGCGGCCATGATCGGGCCGGGCGCTTGATCCATCCAGTAGCCGATGGCGTTACGGCCGATCTCGCTTTTGCCGATCTGGATGGGGAATTTGATAACGACTTCTTGCACTGTGGAGCGAGCCGATAGGCAGTCCATCGGCTCGCGCAAGATCGGGTTCCTGTCAGTGCGCCACGGACCGGGCTCCGGACTGGTTTTGCACGATAAAATGATGTTTTTATCGGACCATTCGGACACGGTTTGTTTTTTGCGCGGGGCGTAGGCTCGGGCGCGGGCGGCGTTGATTATGTGGGCGGCGTTGGGATAGGCCGATTCTGTATTGGCGAGTCGCATAAAATATACTATAACTTTTTGAACTCGATAACCCAGACCCAAGGGTTAGCAGCCCATGATTCAGGGCCGTTGATTGATTCCCATAACGACTTATATGCATCTACTGGATATTGTGTCGATGAGTATTCGCTTAACGAGCCTTTCGGGTTTTTTATTAACCATCTATCAACAATATCCCTTCCTGGTGTTGGCTGTATGCCTTCCGCCTTAGCATCATCATCGCTAATGTCCTGTAACCGCTCTACGCTGACACCGGTTATTTCTAAATTAATTCGACTTGCCCAGCGCGGCATAAAGATTGACGGCCTCCACCCGTAGCCACGTATATTGGCGCTTGAGTCACGCAATGGGTCATCTGCCCGATAACGAACATCCTGAGATAGTCCAGATGATGGCTTTACCGGTAGAAAATCACCGTTACTCAAAGTTGCAAATGTCTCGCGAACCCAAAGCCTGTCGTCTACCTGGACATAAGGGCAAGCCACTTCATCTGGGCTATACCAGCCATTCAAAGCTGGGTCTTTTGGGATGAGATTACCTTTCGACTCACCACCAGCGGATTCATCCCACGTAAGCCAATTTGGGAGCTTCCAAACACGCCGTGTTTGTGTTTTGGTGTTGCTTAAAATAGCCCTGACCATTGGCGCACTAAATAAAATTGACCTTTCTTTAATGGCATCATTCATAGTTCACGCTCCTTAGCTAGATCATAAAAACTGCGCGACAAATCGCCGAGCAGGGATTCAGTGTAGTCCATCAGGATGGATCGGATTCTTTGCTCATCCATTTCAGCGGCCAGCTGCGGCGCCAGGATGTCGGGCAACGATTCCAAGCGGTTGCGGATGATGGTATCGCCGTCGGCTACGGCCAATTTAACTTCATCAGCTACCAGCAATTGACCGCGCTTGGTTTGCAGCTCAATTTCGGTCAGTTCGGCGTTGGCTTCTTCGCGCCGGGCTTTTGCCGATTGAAAACGGCTGCCGGTTCCGGAAACGGTGGTTTTATCGATTGGGCACTGCTCTTTTTGACTGCGCTCTTGTTGGTGGCGCTTGGCTACGCCTTCTTTTGCCGGGTCTTTAGTGTCTTCTATGCGCTTGATGGACGCCTCAGCGTCTACTTTGCCGTCTTGCATCACTAAGCGCCCGGCATTCTTGAGCTGGGTTACGTGGCTACGATTGACGCCGATGTGAGCGGCGAAGTCGGATTGACTCATTAACATCCCGCCCCCTCGAATTGTTTACACGCCTTTGCATTAAATTTCGTCGTCCGTGGATAACCCGATATGACGAAACAGTGACCGGCTTTAGAAGCCGGATACAGACGATGCCAACTAACACACTCTTCACAAAAGTGGCCCTCGTGGGGCAATGGCACCTGATCTTCAATCGGCTCTACGCTGATAATTGTAAAATCCAGAATGGCACCAGCCAGTCCGTGTATTAAGCTGGCAGTGTGGAGCTGCTTAGCAAAGGCGTGAAATTCAGGCATCGCTTCTCTCATCTGCTGATTAAAATCTCTTACGTTTTCCGGTCCACAAACTATCTTTTTCATTTTTTTTAATAAATTAATGATTGTGCAGGGTGTGCAAGCGGCTGTGCAGGGTGTGAAAAATCGCGAGGCGTTGATATGTGTGGTCTGTGCAGGGTGTGCAGGGTGTGCAGGCATGCTATATACGCGAGGGCGGTTTGTTTTTCGATAATTGCCGTTACTATCTCGCGCGTCACGTAAGGCGAGGTACCGCACACCCTGCACAGCCCACGCGCGGCGCGGCTTTGACTCCGCACAGCACCCTGCACAACTGCCTGCACACCCTGCACACTATTAAGCACGGCTATCCTCCCGGTACGCATCGAGCGCGTCTTTAAACGTCCTGATGTTTGATCCCAGCCAGCCGGTCTCGGAATTGCCGGGTGACATTTCTTCGGCATTGGAGGGGATGATGATAGATAAAGGATTGGGAACCATTTTTATGCCATCCAGGTAACGCTTCCGTCCCTTTTTTACTCCCGGACGCTTGCCGATGGCGTCTATGGCTTTGTTTTTTGGCGCCGCCCTAACGCCTGCCCGCCGACACCAATGGGTGTAGAGAATGTAGATGTCATCAGAGAGCGCAGGCACAGGTGGTACGCCGTTGATTTCTTTGCTGTTCCACTCATCGTAAAAACGGATGATGCTGTCCTTGCTGAGATCAAGCAATTCCGCCTTTGCGGTTGTCATAATCGGCTTGGTATGCGGGCTAAATCCTTGCAAATCCAAGTTGAGCAGATAGTGATGCAAGGCTTCGGCGCCGCCGTTTTCTGCGTCGGCGGCGACCTCTCGATAGTAACTCTCGCTTAGTTTTTCCGGTGTCCAGATGACTTGATGCCGCCGGTCGTCTTGATCGAGGACGACCGGCATGCGCTCGTTTGATAAAAACACGAGGTTGACGTGGTTGACCTCCTCGTAAGCGGCCATGTTCTTGGGGTTGATGCGGATGCGGTCGCCGGTGATCAGCCCCTTTAGTTTGTTTTTGATGTGATACAGGTCGGATCTGGCCACGACTTCATCCGCCAGCATGAACAGCTTGCCGGCAAAGCAATCGTTAAATTTGTCTTCAATCGCTGATTGATCGATAACGCGGCCGTATTTGCCGTAGATACCCAGGATGATGTCGAAAAATAGGTTTTTCCCCGTCCCCTGTGGGCCGTGGATGACGATGGTGGTCTTCATTTTTGCGCCGGGATGTTGCAGCGGGTAAGCCAGCCAGCGCAGCACCCAGTTGTAAATGTCGTGGCTGTTTTTTTCTTCGGCGCACATGTACATAAGCAGGTCTAACAGACTGTCGCAATTACCTTCTTTGGCCGTTGTCGGCCAGCCGTCCCAGGTGTTGCAGGTGATGTTTTTATCGGTTCCGGTCGGGTCAAAACCGACTTCTTCCGGCCTGACGATGCGGCGCTGTTTGCTCTCCTGCCAACGCTTGGGTATGTCGGAGTGGATGGAGGCTTGCTTAAAATCGTTGAGCGCGATTCGCATATGCTCCTGAGCATCAAAGAGCATGCCCCCCATGGCGTAGACCAAAGCAAAGCGGTCAAGAGCATCGTTATAGTCATCGATAGGCTTTAGGGGGGCTTTTTTATCTTCCCCGTCCCCCTGTGGTTGCACTTCCCGCGCTTTGGCGGCAGCCGTGAACCCATATTGCTGCAAGGCAACTTCGATTTGGGTTCTTACCGTGTGAAGCCCATCGGTCAGGTGCAGGTCGTTGAAGTCGGTCAATTTGCCTTGGTTACGGCAGTAGTGATCGAAACGGGCTTCCGGATCGGCAAAGCGTGGGGCAACGACGCGGCCATCCACGGCCAAGGCGGCCAGTTCGGCGCACTCTAAACCGGCGTTTTTCTTGCCGTGCGGGCCTTGGCAATGGGGGCATGTTGTCGACAGGTTGACTTGAACGGGTTTTTTGCAGCGTTTGCAGACGGAAAAGGCGTCGTCGTCGGCGCAAATTAATATTTGTGCGTTGGGGTAATGTTTTTTCAGCGCCTGGGCCACGGCGGACAGGTTCCCGGCATCGAAGGCGATGGCGACGGGAAAACCGGTGGCAGCATGGATGCTGGCAGCTGTGGCGTAACCTTCGGCAATCAGCAGCAGGTTTGTCGGGCTGCCGATCAAATGAAAATGGGCTTTTTTGGCGACACCGACCGGCCAGTATTGTTTATCGCGGCCTTTGTGTTTGTCGATCAGGTCTTTTTGTTTGGTTCTGTCGAGGATGAATTGCAAGCCGTGAATGCGGCCCAAGGCGTCAAGCATCGGCACGGCCATTGCGCCTTTTTCGGTGAATCTGACTCCGTGGGCGCCAATGCCTTTGCGTAGCAGGTAATCGCAATCGCCATCGGTTTTGAGTGTGCGCCATGCAGCGGCGGCCTTGGCAGCTGATTGCTGGGACTTGCGTTTTTGCTCTTGGTCAGCGCGCTTTTTGTCGTCTGCAAGACGCTGTTTTATGGCTGTTTTTTGTTCGTCGCTCAGGCTTTTGCTGAGTTTGCTGTCTAGCTCGATTTTCTGGACGTTATTGTCGTCTCCGTACCAAATTCCGTAGCTGCCGACCAGCGCTATATCGCCGCCGGGCAAGGTGATTTCATGGAGTTTATACCAGCCGCGCTTTTCTCGGTCGTCTTCCACGCGGCAACGCACTATCTTTCCGGTCTCCAGGTGTTTGAATTGGAGACCGAACCCGCGTAGCTGTAACGTTACGTTATCGTAATTGGAGGACATTGGTTATCTGTTCATGGCGGTGTTGACCGCGTGTCTTAAGTTGCCGGTGAAATACATGTCGAAATAGCGGTCATAGGTTTCTTCGGCTATGCGCTCGATGTTGAGCCGTTTTCGATAGTTTGCCGTGCGGACAAACAGCAGCACGGGCCTGATCATAGTTGCTGCACCTTGCCCGCTGCCGTCGTGCAGGTTTATCCGCATGTAAATTCCGGGATGCAGTCTGCTCCGGCTGTTGGGTTGCACGGAGAAATAGGCATATCCAAGCTTGTTGCGGGTTCCTCTTGCTAATCTGGATCTGCCGGAGCCGCCCATGTTTGAGCGGAAACCCGCCTCGGGGAATGTATCAAAATAGGACAATATCTGTACTATCTGCCCTTTGGACATGTTGCCGTAGTCGTCGATTTTTGCCCCAGCAGTGCTGGGGACTGTGAAATATCCAGCAGGCAAGATTCCGGTTTTGTAGAGTCGAGCCTCAAATTTTTTAAACCAGCGCTGACCGCCCTCAACTTGTGGATTGAGATAATGCTGATCCGGATTACGGCGCATCGGATCCTTCAGCGTCACCTTAGATTGCAGACTTAATTGATGCGCCTTAACTACATTCATCGAGTTGAGCGTGTACGGCGTGGGCCTGTCGAATACTGTCTGCATTTCTACGCCGACTTTATTTTTGGCAACGAATGCCAGCTCAGTCAACGTCTTGGCAAGCGCACCCGGCAGCTGTTGTTTTTGCAAGTCGTTCAAGCCGCGCAGCAACTCATCCATCCCGCGAATTTCAATAACGGCCATAAACCACACCCGATAAATAATTGTTTAGTAACATTAAAACCCACTACCTACACAAAACAAGGGGCTCGAATTACCCGCAGCGGGGGACTCTGGGAAGTACCTTTTACCTGGCGTTTTACAGCCAATCGCTAACTTAACAAGTGGCAATTTCGACTCTAAAAACGCATTTACTAATAAGGGGGAGCGGGGAAATGGGCGACGAAATCCACGAAACAAACTGTCCAACCGATATGAATTAATCATTAGTTTTCCTTGCTTCGGAGCATGCAGGGTTAATCCAAACCATTTCATTACGTACCTTAGTACCCCTATTAGCTGATATTCGACTAGGTTTTGAATGACTCTTCCAATCGCTAAGTAAATCAAGGTATAGATCAGATGCGTGCCCACTAACTACCACCATCCCATCAAGCTTACGTAGAGTAGACAACAAAGCCGCATGATCATCTTCCGTCATTTCATGACGGTAATATCCTGATTTACCAGACTGTAAAACTCTTGTGCTGGGCATATAGGGTGGGTCTACAAAATGCAAAGTCGACTTAGCATCGTGCTGTCTCATGACATCAATTGCAGGCTGATTCTCTATCAGAACACCCTGCAACCTAGATCCTACTGCTGCTAAAGTTAACGGAAATCGTTCCCAAAGATGCTGAGCTGTACTAGATGGACGTTTTGTATCGATACGGAATCCTGTTTTGCCTTTAGTCGCACCCGCTGAGCCGAATCCCATCTGCGCCCGTATAGCTATACGACGCGCACGTTCTACAGGATCGTCCGTTAGAGTCCACGCAGTATCGAACTCGCTACGAGCATAAGGAGTCAGCGAGACAGCTTCTATCAGCGCCGCCCTAAGAACAGGACACCTCAGCACACGAAAGAAATTCACCACATCACCATCCAGGTCGTTATAAACCTCTGCATAAGAGCGTGGCTTTTGTAATAGCACACCGGCAGCGCCGCCGAACGGCTCAACATAACAAGTATGTTCTGGGAAAAATTGCATGATCCAGCTGGACAAACGGAACTTGCCGCCGTGATACCTCAACGCAGGACCAGGCATTTTGTTAGCCTTATCAACAGCAAATAACAAACTCATTTAAACCCCGCACAACCCTTGACACTCGTTACCGAATAAATCAACTTGGTGAAGCCGATGACGCACTACTGGCTTAAAATCAACTTGATCAATCGGAACACATGAAGAATGTAAATATGGAACACCACGAGTTACATCATCCAATGCTGCCAATCTCTGCAATTCTCGTTCAAAATTAACGATACCCTCCCACTCGTCTTGCCGACCATTCTTTAATTCATCCCATGCAACATCTGAATGAAATGGGCAAAATAAGCAAGCCGACTTAGGCGGCTCCGGGTAGCCTTTATCGCTCATCCATCGCAGACAGTCATTGCGTGTTACGCCTAGAGCGAGCAGCGGGAAAGAGTGTTTTATTGCAGAAATTTTGCTAGGCTTTTGTCTAATTGCTTCATCTAACGATATACCAATAGACTGCTCAATCATGACTGGCTGTTTTTTTGAAAACCGTTTTATTCCCGCTATTTCCTTGACCCTTCTTTCAATCATCCTTACTTTATAGTCAGCAGTGCATCGACGGCCGAACAACCCTTTTTTTCCATTTTCAAGGACAAAGGCCGGTATCAGGCTTTTAAGGTATTTATTGCCTGATTTCTGAGAAATTCTTATCTGCAATGAATCATTGCGCAATGACCCTTTAGATACTCTGTGGACTGGGAATGGCAGCTGTTTTTCCAACCAATCAAGCCAATCATAAACATGTTGGGGCTCTGCTTGTGTATCGGCAAAAATTGCGGCGTCAAATGGTGCTATTTCTCCATGAGCCGACATCAAAGCTAGTGTCGACGACTGAACGCCAGCACCCAAACTTAATACTCGCAACGGCCTATTCATGATCAGCCTCACTATTAAAAACATCCTTCAAATGCTCAGGTTGCCAATCCTGATCAAGCTCCAGCTCCGCCAAGGTATAAAAATGTAATTGCGCCATATAGTGATGATCCTGTTCAGTTACCCACTCTAACCAGCGGTAATATTGATAGACATGGTAGTTATGCAGTTGTGGTTGTTGAGTCATCAAAAATCCTTAAACAACTCATCAAACTTACGATTAATCCAACCGCTGAGCCAATCGCAGAACGACATCGGCCCCAGCGCAAGCACAAAACCCAACCACAGCAGCGTGGCGATACACAAACAAAATAACCCGCGCAAAATCCTACGCATCACGCTTAAACCTAGACACATGATGCCCACGAACCCGCGCACTGCGTACCCGTAACGTCTGGTCATCCAACTGCATCGCATTAAAAATCAGCATCAGCGCAACAGCCTTAACCCCAGCGCTGACCGACACACTCAACAGCTTCCGAGCAATCATCATCGACACCGCCCAACAACGATTATTAATCGCCGCCGTATTGGCACTGATTGACGCCGAATGAATATCCAACTTGGCGCAAATATTCGCCGAATGCGTATTAACCGTCCGGATACTAATATCCAACTTATCGGCAATCACCTTATCCGCATAGCCCTCGGCGAAAAGAGCGACAATCTCCCCTTCCCGCGCCGTTAGCGGACCTAGATCAATAATTTGAGCATTAATCGTCGTCATACAAAACCTAACTCATCATTATTGAAGCACCGACACGGTGCCGGACCAGCCAATTTTCCGCAGCTGATTCAAACATCACCCACACATACAGCGCATCTAACACCGAATAACCGTCATAGTAATATTCCGACCATTCCTCAGCGCCGGCGGCAGCGACAATATCACCCTCGTAGCCACACTTAGCCGCCTCATCACGTAGCTCATTTAGCCAAGCAGCAAGCCGATCATTCACTTCAGACATATTCACACCACAAAAAGAACAACAAAGCTGCTAGACTTAAAAGCTCATACCTATCAACCATGAGAACAACACCCATGAAAAAAAATACACGCTATTACCTGCACGGCGACCGTAGCGAAGAAAGCCCGGAACTTTACTTTTGCAAACAATGCGACGTCTTTTTTAAGGCCGACCACTTTCAAGGACAGTGCCGATGCAAAGATCATCAGGAGAAATACAGATCCCATCTAAAAGCCTTTAAAGCTTCGGTTAAGAGCGGCAGTGATGCCACAAGGCCTGAAAACGCAGACAATTTATTCACCTAGTCCATTAATTTCAGCCATAACATCATCAATATGTTTGGCCCCATCGACAGGGAAATCGCTTAATACCAGGGTATCGCCAGGGATGACGGCTCCTGGCAGCCAGTCATAATCGATGTTGGCCAAACCAAAATGTTTGGCGATTTGTTCGGCTTTTAATGGTTTTCCGCTGCCTTGCGGACCATAGACGATTACACCTTTCCTGGAACTGGTGATGGGCGTGAATAATGCACCTTGCGCGCCGCATGGGCCTTTGAGTCTTACTTCACAGCAGGTCAGTGGGTTTCCGGTAACCATGTCGCGCGCATCCTTATGGGCGCACGTGAATCCGTCTTCACCTTTGGTTTCTTTGAAATTGTGATAAGCACAGTCTTTGCATATTTTCATACTGGGTTCCTCTTAGTTAGTGTAGGCACTCCTACTTAGGTAATCCTGCGGATTCGCGGCGGGATTGCAGTTGTTAAAATTAACTCTAATAAAAATAAATCAGTCATGATTGTTTTTGAGTAATAGGCGGAACAAGAACAGCCTTACTTATTTCCAGACGATCACCGACAGCCTCGATAATCTTGTCGGCATAGCGGGTTTCGCCAGTGTACTCAGTGCGTGGCGGTCGCCCGTTAGCGCACCATTTCATGACTGCTTTTCCTGATAAACCGACCACCTGACCGACAGCATCGTAGCTGCCGAGAACATTTTTAACCTTTGTTAAATTTTCAGAGTAAGTATTCATGGTGCAAATATTAGAACCGATAGTTACCTCATGTCAAGAACTGAATGTTACCTTAACATCACTTACACTAGAACCCATGGTTACTATTGACGAAAAACAAGCCTTCTCCGCCAGATTCAACAAAGTCTTAGATAGGATGGAGGTGCCACCAAAAGGCAAAGGGCGACAAAATGCAGTTGCCGCAACCTTTAACGTATCTCAAAAAGGCGCAAGAAAATGGCTTGAAGGTGAAGCTATCCCAGGTTCTGGGCGTAAAAAGCAATTTATTGACGCCTATAAATCACAAGGAGTAACAGCAGAATGGTTGTTTTACGGAAATCCCGACTATGCGCCGATTTGGGCAAGACAAGAGGGAGTTAACCAGCCTAACCTGAACTATACTAACATCCTGAATGAACCTGAAATAAAAGGCTCAGTGCCACTAATCAGCTTTGCTCAGGTTGGGACTTGGGGCGAAGCTGAATTTAATTTATGCCCAACCGATGAGGTTAGGATGATTAAAACCAGAGTCCCAGTAATGAAAGATACTTTTGCTATGCAAGTCTCCGGCGATAGCATGGAATCGGAGTTTGTCGATGGCGATATTATTATCATCGAACCATCCTTGATATATTTGCATGAAGATTACGTCATTGCCAGAAAAGGCAATGACGTTTTTTTTAGACAGATTGTCAAAGAAGGCTCAGACTGGCTCTTAAAACCCCTTAACAAACGCTACGATATTACTAAGCTTGGAGAATACCAAATTATCGGCGTGATAAGAGAAAAAACAAAAATTTATAGATAAAAAAAAGAAAAAAACACGTAGCTGTAACGAAATGTCGCATCAGCTACGGCGTAAGCAATTGCTTTCCTAATAAGAAGCGTAAATACGAAGAGATAACAAAACCAAACAAGACCATGAAATTGTTAACCGTTTTAATCATCTTGCTTTATGCCATCAACATTAAAGCTGACTCAACCGCCGCCGAAAACCTAATAAAAAAATACGGCAAAGAAGCAATCATGAAAGAGATTGCTCGTAAAGTCGGCAATAAATTCACCATCTACATAGACAATCAAACCCGACTAGCTCCTGCACCCAGTGCCGAATTCGTTACCTCCTGGACACTGTCCGCCGACATCGAGCGAGCTGGCATGAGCGTACAATCAATGGAAAAGATATTGCTAGATCGACAAGCTAAAACCAAAGCTAAAGACGACCGCCTTGCAGGAGAGCAACAATCCAGACGGGAAGCATTGGAAAAGCTCCGTCTGGATCAACACAAATATCGAGCTGAAGACATAAAGTTCTTTGCGGAAGCCAGCGAAGAAGAGCGCGAAATATTTAGACAGGCTAGATTTCGTGGCTTGCAACAAAAACTAAACCGCGAAGAACCCAATATAACACCTGAGCAACCAATACACAGGCAGTACGAATCTGAAATCCAAAAACGCAAAACCGCATGTCAACTAGATGATTATTGCTCGGCAAAAGAAGCATTTACAGCTGAAGCACAAGTAAACTGCCAGCGCGGTATTGAGCGCATGGCAAAATACAGATTTGAATGGACCGATAGATGGACTCAACCAAAGTTTAATCGATTTAAATGGGCCGACTCGACAAAAACCAGGGTACAAGCCGTAGGAAATTATATCAATCTTGAGAATGGTTTTGGTGCTTGGCAACCACACATTTACCTTTGCGAAGTGCGTATATCTGATGACAACATTGTTGACATCAAGATGGAGCCCGGTAGGTTGTAAAAGTATCTTGTTAGGACTTATTCGGTGCTTATTAGTCGTAATTTAAAAATAACCTACCAATAGTAGGTAAATTTATAAAGCAAATTAGCAGATAAATAATGAAAGCAAAACTAAAAAGCGTTACATATATAGCAGCCAGCTTACTAAGCTTTAACATTTACGCTGCCGCCTACAAATGCAATGTAAATGGAAAAATAATTTACTCACAAAATCACTGCGTTGACGGGGTAGAGATATTAGCAGCACACCCTGAAAAATCTAAATTAAAACCTCAGTCAACGAAAAAAGACAGCGAAGCGACGGCTACGGCATCAAACACCTTAGAACTAAGCAGCTTAACCGACAAATGCAAAGAGGGGGCCGACCTATCCGTAATCGGATTTGATGACGCAAGCAGATCAGTAAAACCACAAGATAGATCAGCCGAGATAACTCGTCGATACGAGGGAAATATTAAATCACAACAATTTTTAATGCTGATGCTAATTTTGGGGCATGATTTATACAGAGCATCAACACGGCTCAATGACTCCAGTGTTTATCAGCAAGCGCTTGAAGCCTGCTTAAAAACAGACGGATTTAAGCGCAATTAACCAGCAACAGGAAAGAGCCAGACGATAGCACCATAGGTGATATTACTCCCATAGCAGTATTTATGACTGTCGTTTTAAAAAGTTAAAAATCATCAAACCAACCCGCTCCGGCGGGTTTTTTATTGCCCAAAAATCCGCATTAGTGCATTTCTTTTTACGCATGCTAAAAAAAAGTTACTTTTGGTTCTTGACATAAAGTAACCTTTGGTTCTATTATTTATACAAGCCAAATAGAGTACGCACCGCGCACCTTTACAGCAACACACAAAAACCGGGAGTAAACACCATGACGCCATTAACCCCAGAAAATGCAAAAGATGTTGCACCAGGACAGGAACCGTTTGTTCAAGCATCAATCCTACTCCAGCAAGCAAATCGCTTGCATCTGAAATTATGTGAGCTGGAACTCAAGCGCGAAGATGAGGGAAAAGATTTTTGTTGGCGACTATCAGACCTCATACAACGCGCATACGTCCGCTGCTCGCGGCGCTACCTAAAAACAATGGAACTAGCCAAGCCGTTGATAAATACACCTAGATCCAGCGCAATATAACCGATTTGCCAAGCAGCCTACCTCAGCCCGGCTCACATAGCGGGCCTTTTTAGGACTGCATGCCTTGCACAGCAACACGGAACAAAACATGATCAATTTTGTATGCGGACTCGACGAAATAAACAAGCTGCTCATTGCGCTCAGTTTGGTGTTAACCATCGAGCGACCCCATTATTTTGAGATAAGAAGAAGCGAAAATAACAAATTAGTAGGCTACTGGAATGATCTATCCGGAGACGGTGAAATCATCGTCGATAGGTTAAAAACCCGTTAGTCAAACCGAATACGAGAAGCTCGACTCGTCTCAAGCTGAGCAAAAACGCGGAAACGCCAACACATCACAGGGATGCTGACAAAACCACTGGGTGCTCACAACGCACCCAGTGAACTTAATTTAGAAGGTATTAACTATGTGGTTCAAAAATTTAACCATTTTCATACTTACCGAGCCGTTCCTATTAAACCCGGCAGAACTGCATTTAATGCTTGAACAAACAGCATTCCGCCCCTGCGGTAGTCATGAAGAATTCACTTTAGGATGGACTTCGCCAGTGGGCAAATCGTCCGAACAGCTGGTGCATAGCCACGCCGGTTTCATGATGCTGTGCGCCAAAAAAGAAGAAAAAATCTTGCCCGCCTCCGTCGTCAACGAAATGACGCAAGAAAAAATACTTGAAGCCGAGCAAAACCAGGGACGCAAACTATCCAAAAAAGAACGCGCCGCTATCAAAGACGAGCTTATCTTTGAGTTATTACCCAGGGCCTTCACCCACTCAAGCAAAACTTACGCTTATATCGACATCATAGGTGGACGGCTGATTGTCGATGAGGCATCCGCCGGCAAAGCCGAAGATTTATTAAGTTTATTGCGCAAATGCCTAGGCTCACTGCCTGCCGTCCCTATCAACACCCTCGCCAAACCCTCCAGCGTGATGACCGAATGGCTGGCAAACAACCAAGCGCCCAATGACATCACCATTGAAGACGAATGCGAACTGCGCGCACCTGAAGAGGAAGGCGGCATTATCCGCTGCAAACGCCATGACCTGAGCCTACCGGAAATTAAAAACCATCTGGATACCGGGAAAGAAGTGCTGAAACTCGCCGTCACCTGGTCTGATCGCCTTTCTTTCATGATCGATGAAAATCTGGTCATCAAGCGTCTTAAATTTCTTGATTTGATCCAGGAGAAAGCGGCCGAGACAGAAACAGAATCCGAAGTAGATCGGTTTGATGTTGATTTTTCCATCATGTCGCTTGAACTGGCAAACTTCCTGCCGCGATTGCTGGAGTTATTCGGCGGCGGAGTAAAAGCAAATTAACTTTTTACATCATCACGAGGCGACTAAATGAAATTATTCATGATAGATCAAATCCATTTGTATCGAAAACTGACTGAACAGCAAACCAAAAACACATGGGAAAAGGCTGAAAACCTACTTTGCTTCATCGGCATAGTTTTTGCCATCGCTGCATTAGTGGCAACAGTCATTGACGTTGTCGGAACGCCTGATAATCCGCCTCTTGATACCCGTGCCTATTTTTATGAGCCCGGCGGCAATAATCAACTGGATCAATAACAATGTGCAAAATAACGCCTCGCGACATAGCCGAAACCATTAAATACATCCACGACAGCATGACACGCAGCCTTAAGCAAACCATCACTGACGTGCAAAACACCGATCACTGCTCATATAAAAAATATGAGTTATGCCGCCCGCGATTGTATCAAACCTATCTAAAAGCCGATGCCGAGCTTAATGGCATAAAAATGGTGCTGATAAGCCATCGGAAGGAAGTCGAAGATATAAAAGCGGCGAAGTGCCGACTGCACGACGAATGGCAACTGCATGATTTTCAAATTGTGGCATTACAACGGCCAGGTACTAAGCCGCCGTTTTACGTCCAAGAACAAAAAGCGGCCTAAGCCATGATCTTGACTAAAACAATGCCTGAGGCCTGTCTCAAAGGCGTCCATAACTATGTAGCACGGGACAGAGTGGAGGTAGTTTAGATGGCCGGTCAACAGCTGGTTGAAGTTAAAGAACTGCTTATCGCCGCTAAATTAGCGCTATCAATAATGGAACGCTTTTTCTTGTCCAGCCAAGGCAAAGGAACAATCAATCGGCTTAAAAAAGCCATCAACAACTTGGAAGCAAAACAAAATGACAATTAAAGAAATGATCGCCGAAATCATCAAAAAAGAAGGCGGCTATGTAAATCACCAAGCTGACCGTGGCGGACCAACAAAGTACGGCATCACCGCCATTGCTTACACCGAGTATTTTAAAAGACCTGCCGCAGCTGGAGCCGTAATCCCAAAAAAAACCATTATCGCCGAAATCAAAGCCGTAACTCCCGAACTGGCCGAAAGGATCTATTACACCTTGTACTACATCCGCCCAAACATCAAACTTTTACCACAACTTATACAGCCGCTAATGCTGGATATGTCGGTTAATCATGGCCCCAATAAAGCAATAAAAATCATGCAAGAAACACTACTGCATGACGGCTACAACATCGGTTCCGTAGACGGCAGCATTGGCCCCAAAACCCTTAATGCCGTAACCAGGGCAACGGCCGCAGGTCGCGATCTTATCAATAACCTGATCGACCGTAGAATAGAACTTTACAAACACATAATCCAGAATGACCCAAGACAAGCGGTTTTTGAAGGCGGCTGGATAACCAGAGCCGAATCATTCAGGCTAGAGGTGGCGTAATGATGACTAACCAAAAAGACCTAATCATCGACATTTTTGCCGGCGGCGGTGGCGTCAGTACCGGAATTTACCAAGCGACCGGAAGGCATCCCGACATCGCCATCAACCACAACGATGATGCTCTTTCCATGCACCGAGTTAATCACCCGCACACTCGCCATTTTATTGCCGATGTGTACGAAGTTTGCCCTAAAGGTGCAACGCAAGGCCGCCGGGTTAGCTGGCTGCACTTATCCCCGGATTGTACACACCACAGCCAAGCAGCCGGTGGACAACCACGCAGTAAAAAACTGAGAAGCTTGGCTTGGGTAGGCTATCGCTGGGCCGGCCAAGTAATGCCTGCCGTTATCAGCTTGGAAAACGTAACCCAAATAACAAAATGGGGGCCATTGGTAGCCAAGCGCGATAAACGTACCGGCCGAGTTGTAACGCTGGAAAAAGTGATTGATCCGGAAACCGGTAAGCTTATCAACCGTATTGCAGAACCCGGTGAGCGTGTACCGGTGCAAAATCAGCATCTTATCCCAGACCCAAAACACACCGGGCGAACATGGCACCGGTTTTGTACCGCATTGAGAGCACTAGGCTACGAGGTAGAAAGCCGAACCCTATGCGCAGCCGACTTCGGCGCCCCAACCACTCGCGAACGGTTATTTATGATTGCAAGACGCGACGGCGAGGCGATTGTCTGGCCAACGCCTACGCACTTTAAAACGCCGGAACCTGGTCAACATAAATGGCATGGCGCTGCTGAGTGCATTGATTGGGATATACCCTGCCCCAGTATTTTCGACCGTAAAAAACCTTTAGCTGAAGCAACGCAAAGGAGAATTGCCAAAGGCATCCAGCGCTACGTCCTGGACAGCGGGAACCCTTTTATTGTGCCTATAGCGCACTATAACGGCTGCGACATTGCTTATCCATCATCTGAACCATTGCGAACAATTACAGCCTCAACAAAAGGCGGTGAGTTTGCGTTAGCTTCTCCAGTCATAATCCCAGCAACACATCAAGGGGCTGACCGAATAAACGATATTAAATCACCACTACCAACAATCACCTGCGCTAATCGTGGAGAATTAATGCTCACAGCACCGATATTAGTACAGGCAGCGCACGGCGAAGGCAAGCCAGGTGGAAAGCAACGCTGGGGAAGCGGATCGAGAGACATTAAAGAACCAACCGGCACAGTAACCGCCAGCGGTGGCTATGCCCTTTCATCCGCGCACCTTATTCAACTACGCAATAATTGCGATGGTCGGGATATTGAAGAGCCGCTAAGAACCATCAGCGCCGGCGGCGAACATCATGCTGCTGTTGTAGCGTTTTTATCGAGGCAATTCGGCAACAGCGTCGGACAACCTGCTTCAGAACCCGCTCCAACAATAATGCCCAACGGTGCCGGCAAGACGGCCGTTGTCGCGGCGACTCTGATAACCAATACCAGCGGACATGATGCAACCGATTTAACTAATCCAACCCCGACTGTTACCACCGGCAACCATCATGCATTGGTTTCGGCCTTTATCTCCAGCTACTACACCGACGAATCAAACCGCTCAAGATCGATCAACGATCCAGCAGCAACGATAACGACCGAAAACAGACTCGGCTTGGTTGAATGCACCTTGTCGCCAGAACATCATGAAGGCGCTCAAAGAGTAGCGGCGTTTTTAATGCGCTATTACAGCGCCGGCGGTCAACTGGGCGACGCCAATGACCCTATAGCCACTATAACAACCAAAGACAGAATGGCATTAGTCACCGTAATGATTAGCGGCCAGCCGCACGTTATCGTCGACATAGGACTGCGCATGCTGCAACCGGTGGAATTGTTCAAAGCCCAAGGCTTTCCGGGCTCATATGAAATTGAGCGCGGCCACGACGGCAGAAAATTTACCAAATCAACTCAAGTAAGGCTTTGCGGTAACAGCGTACCTCCGTTATTAATGGAAGCGATTGTCAGGGCTAATTATCCGCAACTGGCAGAAGACTTGAAACAACATGCAGCATGAAAAATAAGATAATTTTAAAACCAATCTTTGTCGATATTGACGGTGCCAGCGGACTTACAGGATTGTCAAAAACAACGGTTTGGGAACAGATAAATAATGGCGATTTTCCCAAACCAAGAAAAGTATCAGCAAGAGGATCGCGCTGGCTTGTCCGAGAAATTGAAGAATGGGCTGAATCACGACCGGTATCAGATATTTTGCCTCCGGCCAATACCGGACGAAATGCCTCGGCTTGAATGACGGGTTAGATAATGAATATATTTTGGTCATTTTTTGGGGTAGCTGTAATTGTAGTTGGAGTTTACGTTTAGAGACTACGCGAGAGACATCAATTCGCGCGGTGATCATGCCATGATGCCTAACGCCCCGGTAAGGCGACCGCCGGGGCACTAACTAAACCGAAGCGCTGAGTTTTAACCAACCACAACTTTAAAACGCTTAACGGTCGGCGGTTCGCCTTGACCGTATCGTTAGGCTATAAATACAGGAGATACAATGCAATCGCATATGCCAATATTAGAGTACAACCTATTAGTGCCAATGTCGGCGCTAAATGAAGAATGGGCGCAACGGAATCACCAGCAATCGTTAAGTCGCCTAGCGGAACGCGGCGGACTATCATTATGCGAAGCCGCAGCCATTGCAGAGCGTAGGCACTGGGTCAAGATGACTGATGCTGAGGCCATAGCGGCGCTGAGGAAAAACGCCCCTAACGCCCTGGTAAAGGGCGCGCAGAACGATACTTAACAACGCGCTGAGCTTTAGGCGCGTCCCATTTGACCAGAGAGTTATAGGCGTAAAAATGAGCTACGAAGAACAGCGAACTGAATTTGAAACAAGACGAAATGAGCATGTAGATGCATATTTTGAAGCGAGGCCGCAAATAGAGAGAACCCGTGATAAGGAATGTTTTATCGAAGCCGGTTTCAGAATGGCTTGGGATTTTTTGAAGCACCAAGAAGCTGATGGCAGCGTATAACGCTATGTTCAGGCGACCGCCGGAATGGGAGCCTGAACAGCAAGACGAACTTTGAAACAACACTGAATTTAAACCGTGCCGCTTAGGCGGTTCGCCTGGAACTACCTGTTAGGCTGAATAGTATATGATTAATGCAGAAAAAAAGCGCGTCCTTGATCCATGCTGCGGTAGTCGGATGTTTTGGTTTAACCGCCAGCACCCCGATGTGGTGTACGGCGACAAGCGCCGAGAAACCCATGTCCTTTGCGACGGTCGAACGCTTAATATTGATCCTGACGTCCTGCTTGACTTTACCGACATACCTTACCCTGACGGCAGCTTTAACTTGGTTGTATTTGACCCACCACACCTACATACCGCTGGACCTAAAAGTTGGATGGCCGCCAAATACGGAAAGCTGACCGGCGATTGGAAAGAAGATTTGCGAAAGGGATTTACAGAATGCTTCCGCGTACTGTCCAGCGACGGAACGTTAATTTTTAAATGGAATGAAACCCAGGTAAAGATAAAAGAGGTTTTAGAATTAACCGACGTTAACCCGCTGTTCGGGCATCCAACAGGTCGTAAAGGTCTGACGCATTGGTATGTATTTATGAAGCCAAGAGCGGGCGCCTAACGCTTAGCTGTGGGGCGGTGCGCGGCTTTATCGCGCAGCGTCCCACACGAGCGTTGTGTTATACCCTATTTTCAACTCCGGTAATTATTTGCTTGACTATTTATATCCAATGGATATAAATAGAGCCATCAAAACGATAACCCAACGATCCGGAGTAAGAAAATGGAAAACAGACTAAAAATAAAAGAAATGTTACGTACTGTAAAAAATAGGCATCTGGCTCTAATAAACCTAACCGGAAGGCCTTATGAATACATAATTGTTGAGTATGTACGGACATCAAAAGGAATTGAATCTGTACAGTGCAAAATGGGCGGCTTAGAATTAATGCTCGATTATGCCGAGCACCTTGTAAATGGTTGAAAACGATGCAAAGGCGGCAAGGGAAGCCGCCGGACTTTCGGCAAGGGAAGCCGCCGAACTGGTTGGCGTAACGCTTATAACCTGGCAACGATGGGAAGGCCAGACCGGACGGGCAACAGAAATACCAGCCGGATACCTTGAGCTTTTCCAGTTCAAAACTGGAACGCATCCCACGCATGTTTTAAGTGAACGTAGGGTATAACGCGAAATAGGCACATAAATCGGTGCCTATCTCAACAAACACACCTTACTCAACCAGCGACTCAAAATAATCTGACAGCTTCCGCAACCACTCAACTTTTTCGGCATCGTAGCGGTGCCGGTTATAGACACCCTCGACACCTGGCAGCATGTGCCCCATAATAATCTCGGCCACATCACTAGGACACCCCAGCTTAGCCAAAATAGTCCTCGACGTGCGCCGCAAATCATGCGGCGCCCAATGAGTAACCGTCAGCCTTGTCCGCTGATATTCGGGGCGGATATTACAATAAGGCTGACGCCAGAAAACCTGCTCAGTAATATATTTTTGCCGGATGCAGCGCAAGCCGTCCTGAGTTTTAAATAAAAAATCATCGCCGTATAATTTCTTACGCCGTTTAACAATAGCTAGCGCCCTGCCAAAAAGCGGCACACGATGATCGGCAGCGCTATCGTGCCTGGCACTTTTTGTTTTGTGCTTTGGTATTACCCACCACCAAATATTATCACTCTCCACATTAACTTCAGAGCCCCTCATACTACATATCTCGGCGCCACGCGTCACGGTCCATAGATACATAATCAAGACCTCACTAACCAACTGCGAAAAATTAGGCAACCATGGAATTAGCTCGCCAACCTCGGTATCATTCAATACTCTCTTAACAGAGCCTATTTTTACACCCGATATGGACTTACCCTTTGACTTTATCTTACCGCGCAAAATCAACCGCCACCAATTTACAGCAGTATCCGGCAGCCTCCCAGCATCGAGCGCATAATCCCACGCAGCCCCCAAATCGCGTCGTAACCTGACCGCTTGCACCGGAGCCGAATGGACAAACGACTCTATTAAGTTAAAAGCGATCTGGCGAGTAATCGATACAGCCGGCAAGTCTCCGACATCGCCCAGCATCGTATTAAACATACGCTCTACCTCCTCAACGCCTTTTTTATTGCGATGCCCACGGACATACCCATCAACAAAGTCATCGCACAATTTGCGCACTGTATAAGCATTTTCACCTGCTTCCATGCGCTTTTTTTCGATAGCGCCGCGCCTTTGTACTCGCATATCCTTGGCAACCAATGCCGGATCAATACCCTTATCGCGCTCAGCCTTGAGCTTTTCCCAAGCTACAATAGCCGCCGGATACGACACTGCCGGCCAATGCCCAATAGCAACCTGCCGCATCCTCCCATCGACCGGACTTTTAAAGCGATAAGACCAAGTCCGCGTCGTTGCCGAAGCAGTTAACCGCAATCCTGGGTAATCTGAGATAATGATATGTTTTCCAGGCCGCAAAGCCTTGGCTGATCTGGCGTCAAAGTGCATGTGGCGTAACTTTTGCAATTGCAATTTTTGGTTAGCGTAAGGTTGAGTAATAACCTTAGCAAAAGTTACGCTAAAATAGCAAGTGTAGGCGTATATTAACGGACGTTAGCGCACAAACAAAACAGACAAAAACAAAAATAAACAGCATTAATTACGAGTACTTACGAATGAAAAACACAGAGAATCATACCCTTAAAGGGGGTAAAAACTCTAATCATACCCCGATGATGCAGCAATTCATGCGCATCAAATCCGAACACCCCGATACCTTGTTGTTCTACCGTATGGGGGACTTTTACGAACTGTTTTTCGATGACGCCAAAAAAGCTTCGCAATTGCTGGATATTACCCTGACCAGCCGCGGACAATCGGCGGGCCTACCGATTCCTATGGCGGGCATTCCTTATCACGCGGCTGAAGGCTATCTTGCCAAGCTATTGAAGCACGGCGAATCAATCGCTATCTGCGAGCAAATCGGCGATCCGGCAACCTCCAAAGGTCCGGTCGAACGCAAGGTGGTACGCATCGTGACACCCGGCACTGTCACCGACGAGGCATTGCTGGAAGACCGCAAAGATAATCTGCTGGTCGCAGTGTGCTCGTTCCCAAGCTCCGGCTCGGGAACACAGCACGGCATAGCCAGCCTGGATTTAACCAGCGGCCGTTTTGTGTTGCAGCAGGTTGAATCCATCGACCAGTTGTTAAGCGAAATCGGCCGTCTTAACCCGGCCGAACTGCTGTTTAGCGAAGACTGGCCGCTGCCTGCAAGCTTAAAGCAGCGTAGCGGTTTATGCAGAAGGCCGCCTTGGCATTTTGAAGCGGAAAGCGCTAGGCAACTGGTGTTAAAACAGTTCAAGACGCTGGATTTAAAAGGTTACGGCTGCGAGAACATGCCTGCTGCGATCGCTGCTGCGGGCGGTTTGCTGCAATATGTTAAAGACACCCAGCAAAGCGCATTGCCGCATATTCAGGGCATCCGCACCGAAAGCAGCGACGACAGCATTTTGCTGGATGCCTCCAGCCGTCGTAACCTGGAGCTGGATTTTCACCCGTCCGGGCAACTCCAATACACATTATTCGGAGTGCTGGATAAAACCTCGACGGCAATGGGCAGTCGCTGTTTACGGCGCTGGATCAACCGGCCTCTGCGCGATCACGGCATCCTGAACAACCGCTATGCCTGCATCGATACCCTGCTGAATGTCTTGTTGTATCGCGATATTCAAGGCCATCTGCGGCAAGTCGGCGATATTGAACGGATCAGTTCCCGCATCGCGTTAAAGTCGGCGCGTCCCCGCGACCTGCTGGTGTTGCGCAATACGCTGGCAGTTCTGCCCTCGCTGCAACATGCGCTGTGCGCCAGCGATAATCCACAGATTGCGCAGTTATCCGAACAGATCGGCGAACAGCCTGAGATGCTAAAGCTGCTGCAATCGGCCCTCATCGACAATCCGCCGGTGCTGATCCGCGACGGCGGCGTAATTGCGCCCGGCTATCATCAAGAACTGGATGAGTTGCGCAACTTAAGCCAGAACGCCGACCAGTTCCTGATCGATATGGAGAACCGCGAAAAAGCGGCGACCGGCATCAGCACGCTGAAGGTCAATTACAACCGGGTGCATGGTTATTACATCGAGATTTCCAACCTGCATGCGGAAAAAGTCCCGGCGCATTACACCCGCAAACAAACTTTAAAAGGCGCGGAACGCTACATTACCGAGGAGCTGAAATCGTTTGAAGACAAGGTGCTCAGCGCCAAGGAAAAATCACTGTCTTTCGAAAAGGCCCTGTACGAAGAATTACTGAACATCATCGGCGCGTCGTTAATCCCGTTGCAACAGTGCGCCGCCGCGTTGGCCGAGTTGGATGTGTTGGTCAATTTTGCCGAACGCGCCGAGACTTTGAATTTATCCCAACCGACATTGGTCGATAAACCCGGCATAACGATTGAAGCCGGGCGGCATCTGGTCGTTGAGCAGGTTTCGGATATTCCGTTTGTGCCTAATGACTTGTCGTTTTCCAGCAAGCGCAGGATGCTGGTCATTACCGGCCCGAACATGGGCGGTAAATCGACTTACATGCGCCAGGCTGCGCTGATCGTGTTAATCGCCCATATCGGCTGTTATGTCCCGGCAAAAGCCTTGACCTGCGGCCCTGTCGACAAGATTTTCACCCGTATCGGAGCGTCCGACGACCTGTCCAGCGGCCGCTCTACGTTTATGGTGGAGATGTCGGAAACCGCCAACATCCTGCATAACGCAACCTCGAAAAGCCTGATTTTGATGGACGAGATAGGCCGCGGCACCAGCACCTTTGACGGCCTGTCTCTCGCGTGGGCTTGCGCCGATCATCTGGCTAAAGAAACCCAGGCGTTTACCTTGTTTGCGACACATTATTTTGAGCTGACCACGCTGCCCGAGGAACAAAGAAGCATCGCAAACGTGCATCTGGATGCGATGGAACATGGCGACAAGATCATTTTCTTGCATGCGGTCAAAGACGGCCCGGCCAGCCAAAGTTACGGCTTGCAGGTGGCATCGTTAGCCGGTGTGCCGCGCTCTGTAATCGACAAGGCCAAAGCCAAGCTACGGCATTTGGAAGACCATGCCTATATTGAACAGCAGGCGGAAACCGGGGTTAATCAGCTGGATTTGTTTTCATCGAAGGAATGTCATCCGGCGGTGGGTTTGCTGGAAGACATGAGCCCGGATGACTTAAGCCCGAGACAGGCTTTGGAGTTGCTTTACCGGCTTAAGGGGATGGTTTAACAGAGGCATATTCATCACATATCAAAATCCGTCACCATCGTTCCCTCTCCAGCTGGACGACGGATGCTGGAGGTAGAGTAACGCAGGAGCGGTTACCGAGAGGGTTAGGGTGAGGAGATTTAAAGACCGGATTTTGATTTGCGAACACTATAATTGCACACAAAAAGGCGCGCACGGCACGCCCTACTCAATGGAAAATTACGCTTAATCAATCCACAAGCCTATAATGCGCAGAAATCCTGTACAGAATTAGGAGTGAATATGAACTCAGTCAATGTCACCGAATTACGCCGGCATTTACCCGACTACCTCAAGCAAGTTCAGCGAGGCGAAGAAATTGCAATTACGCTACACGGCAAAACCATTACCCACATCGTGGCGGATCACAATGAAAACAAACGCGAAGCCACGCTAAAACGGTTGGAAGCATTGCGCGGCACACCGTCATTGTCGGCGATATTCTTGCACCATTGGATGAAGAATGGACAGGCGATGCTGACAATCTGTAACACCAATATCCTGCTGTTTTGAGCGGATCGTCAGGATCGGTTAACGGTTGCCGCGAGGCAAACACACTTTGCTAAAAGCCATGTCAGATCTGAAGCTAAATAAATTAAAGTTAATCAACTATCGTTGTTTCTCCGAAATTGAAATCGATTTCCACAAACAATTGACGGTTCTTATTGCTCCAAATGGCTTTGGTAAGACGGCTATATTGGACGCTATTGCCATTGCATTTGGCCCTTATGTCGGTGCATTCGATGAAGCCGTTGGAAAACATTTTCACGCTAATGATATTCGACTTAGTCGTGTGCGTGAAACGACCAGTAATGAAATGGAATATGCGACTGATGGCGTTAAATTGTTTGCCTACGGCGACATTCCCGGAAGTGAAGACAGAAATATATTTCCGGGAAGTTGGGCGCGAACTTTAGCCAACCCCAAAAAATCAAAAACCACAATTAAAGATGCTAAAGAGCTGATTGACTACGGTAAGCGTATGCAAAATGCCATTCGCCAGTCAAATCTTAACGAAGTGCTGCCTGTATTAGCTTATTACGGCACTGGAAGGCTTTGGCAATTAGGGAAATTGACGCAAAGCAAGCTAAAAGCAACTTCGCGTTCAATAGGTTACAGTAATTGCTTAGATTCCGGTTCAAGCTATAAAATCTTCGCCGAGTGGTTCCGATATTGGAATATAAGCGCAAGCGAAAATCGCTATGAAGCAATGAAAAAGGGGAAGCCATATATTCCAAATGAATTTGATCATTACATCGAGTCTGTTTGTAACGCTGTCAATACTTGCCTAGCGCCATCGGGCTGGAAGGAAATCGCCTATAGTGCATCCCGCCAAGAATTAGTCGCCCATCACGATGAGCATGGTGAATTTCCTGTTTCGATGCTAAGTGACGGCACCAGAAACATGATTGGCATGGCGGCCGATATTGCTTTTCGAGCCATCAAGCTGAACCCAACTCTCGGTAATCTGGCTGCGAAAAAGACACCCGGTATCGTGTTGATTGATGAAGTAGACATGCATTTACATCCGGCTTGGCAACAAGTAGTGTTAAATAGTCTTGTCAAAGCCTTTCCACTTATCCAGTTCATTGTCACAACCCACAGTCCACAGGTGCTTTCTACTGCCCATCGGGAATCTATCCGATTATTGGGTAAAGATAGTAATAGTAACGATGTCGCCGTCATGCCTCTGGCTGAATCTTATGGCGAAATCAGTAGTGATGTTTTGGAAAGCATTATGCACGTTAACCCGCAACCGCCTGTTGAAGAATTGGCTGATCTCAAACGCTTAACAGAATGGATCGACCAAGGCCAGTACAACACCCCAGATGCAAAAGCCCTATTCGAAAAACTTAAAGCGGTATTTGGCGAAGCCCATCCTCAATTACAAAGGCTTGCCAGAAGCATCAAGCGGCAAGAAATGTTGACGTCATGAAGCCGATTACCCCTAAAGCGGGCGGCGGTTATTATCTCGACCAAGCCCACCAAAAACAGCCCACAACTGCTGGGGAAGCAACAAGCCATTGGAGCAGCTTCAATCATAAAACCACGGTGCTTAATAACTTGTTGGACGATCAATACGGCTTATGCTGTTATTCAGAACTACGCGCCGATCTTGAAGGTTTAGGCTATCACATCGAACATTTGCAACCCAAAAGCCTTTATCCGTTACAAACATTTGACTATACCAATCTAGCGGCCAGTGCGTTGAGTTCTGATGATCTGAAAACCATCAAGGAAGACACCTTCGGTGGTCATGCTAAGCTCGGCGTTTACGATGCGGCTTTATTTGTCTCATGTCACGATCCTGACTGCGCCCGCTATTTTGCTTATTTGTCGGATGGTCGTGTCGTTGCCAGCGATAACTTGAGCAATTCTGAAAAAGACCAAGCCAACTACACCATCACCTTACTGAATCTGAACAGTCCTTACTTAGTAAATCGTCGCCGTCATTGGTATGATGAGCTTGATCAATTGTTTGAGGAACACATCGACAAGAACTGGAGTATTGAGCATTTGGCAGCAATTGATTTACTGCCAAGTAACAGACAGCTTAGCCAGTTTTTCAGCCTGACGCGGCAATTCTTCGGCCATGTCGCCGAACAAGTCTTACAGCAACACCTGCCGGAATTGGCATGACCCATACCCCCATAGAAGTTGCTACTTCAACTCGCCGTTACCATATCAGTTATCACAATGCGCGATCTAAGAATAAAAACGCAAAAATGTAGGTCATCAACGGCGAACATCTGGTTGCCTCTGTATCATCGATTTATTTCGATTTTTTCTCGTCCGCCAGCGCTTCGGCCAGCTGTTTTGCAGGCAGGTAACCCGGAAAGATATTGCCTTTTTCGGTAACCATCATCGGCGTTCCCTTCACTTCAAAGTCCTCAGCCAATTGCATGTGCTCGTCAATCGGGTTGGCGCAAGTTTTAGCCGGCGGTGTGTCGCCTTTTTTAGCTGCCGTTAAAGCCGCTTTGCGGTCATCTGCGCACCAGACCGATACGGCTTTGTGGTATGAATCGGAACCTTTGCCGGCTCTGGGGAAGAACAAATACTGGATAGTAATGCCTTCAGCCATGTATTGATCGATTTCCGAATGCAATTTACGGCAATAACCGCAGTCTATATCGGTAAAGATGCTGACCGTATATTTGCTGACTTTAGGCTTGAATACGATCATTTTATCCAGACCGAGTTTCTCGATGGTCTGCTTGCGAACACCACTCAACTTCTCTTCAGTTAAGTCTACACGCGCCGCAACATCAACCAAATGACCTTGAACCAGATACTTGCCATCGTCGGAAACATAAAATATATTGCCGCCCACTGTAACCTCGTAAAGACCGCTGATTTCAGAGGGCTTAACCGAACCCACTTTTACCGACGGCATGGATTTGGTCAGCGCCTGCCGGATAGCATTTTCATCTGCATTCACGACCGATGAAGTCAGGCCGAGTAATGATAATGCGGCAATCTTAATAACTTTTTTCATAATGTTATAGTGTTCCTGTGTTAGTTTACGGGGCGTAGGATCGGCAATTCACTTAAACCGCCTCAGCCCAACCTGTCTTGTACCTTATTGCTGAATTATTAAAGCAAGCGCTCAACATCCAAAAACATAGCCAATGCCATCAATGACACAAGCAATGCAATGCCGATTTGTTGAAAGAAGATTTGCGCCCGCTCCGAAACGGGGCTGCCTTTAATGCCTTCTATCGCAAAAAACAGCAAGTGTCCGCCATCCAGAACCGGTATCGGCAATAAATTCAATACGCCTAAACTGACGCTGATCAGGGCCAAATATTTTATAAAGGGAACCAGACCCATCGTGGCAGACTGCCCCGCATATTGGGCAATGCTGATAGGACCGCTTAAATTGTCGACGGAAGCCTTGCCGATCAGCATTTTCCCCATCATTTTCAAGCTGGTAACGGAATAATAATAGGTGGTTTCAAGTGCAACAGGTATCGCCGCCAGCGGCGACAATGAATATTCAACAGTCACCGACTTCATCAGTGCTTCCGGTATATAAACCGAAGCGCCGACTTTACCCTCGGTATTCTTGCCCACCAGCACGCTTTTCGGGGTAATGGTTATAGGTAAACGTACGCCGTCGCGCTCAATCTCCAGCTTTATTGCGACTCCGGCGTGACTTTTTACATACGTCACCCATTGCATCCAGTCGTTTATGATTATGCCGTCAGCGCTGACAATCAGGTCGCCTTGCTTTAAACCGGCGGCTAATGCGGCGCTATCGGGAAGTATTTTGCCTATAATGGGCTGTAATTTCGGAGACCAGGGTTTAAAGCCTAACCGTTGATAGAGTACATCGGGATTTTCACTGTCTTTGTCAGTGAGCTTCAGCACCCTGATAGCTTGCCGATCATCAAAGCTTTTTACCGTGACCTTTATGCTCTGCTGCCCATCAAGCGCCGAGGCTACTAACACGCTCATTGCTTCAGTCCAGGTGGGTGTCGTCTTGTCGTTAACCGAGACAATCTCATCGCCGTCGACAAAGCCTGCGGCTGCGGCTAATGTGCCTTGTTCTACCGGACCGAGTATCGGCTTTATCCCGGTTTCGCCGATCACCAGCACACTCCAGAACAGCACGACCGCAAGTATCAGGTTAAATACGGGACCTGCGGCGACTATTGCGATTCTGGCCAATAACGATTGCCGGTTAAAGGCATACGGCAAGTCGGCTTCATTAACTTCACCTTCCCGCTCGTCGACCATCTTGACATAACCGCCCAGCGGAATTGCCGATATTGCGTACTCTGTCGCATCAGGACTTTTTTGATACGCCCACAAAACCTTGCCGAAACCGACCGAAAACCGGATTACTTTTACCCCGGCTTTGCGTGCGACCCAAAAATGTCCGAATTCATGAAATGAAACCAGAACACTGATGGCAACAATGAAATAAAACAGCGTATGCAGCAATTCCATCAGTTAGCAAGTTCTCCAATAATCTGTGCAGATGCCAATCTGGCTTGTTGATCCGCGTCTAAAATAATGTCCAGGGTGTCGGCGGCCTTGGCTTCGAATTTTTTCATGCAGCGTTCGATAATAAGCGGAATATCGGTAAAGCGAACCTGTTCATTCAAAAACGCCTCGACTGCGATTTCATTGGCCGCGTTTAACACAGTCGGCATGATGCCGCCTGCATCGATAGCCTCATAGGCCAGACGCAAACAGGGAAAGCGCTCCAAATTAGGTTCATGGAAATCCATACGTCCGACATCAAAAATATTCAGCGGCTCAACGCCTGAATCAAATCGTTCCGGCCAAGCCATTGAATAGGCGATAGGTATGCGCATATCGGGATTGCCCATCTGCGCCAAAACCGTTCCGTCCACATAATCAACCATCGAATGGATGACGCTTTGCGGATGGATGACCACCTGGATTTGATCCGGGGTCATATCGAATAAAATACAAGCCTCGATCATCTCCAGGCCTTTATTCATCATGGTTGCCGAATCCACGGAAATCTTCCGGCCCATATCCCAGTTAGGGTGGGCGACCGCTTGATCCGGCGTTACATGGACCAATTGATCAACCGGCATTTCCCGAAAAGGACCGCCCGAAGCGGTCAATAAAATGCGTCTGGCTTGTTTTGCCTGCGCGCCGGTCTTATAACCGGCAGGCATGCATTGGAATATCGCATTATGCTCACTGTCAATCGGTAGCAATTGCGCGCCCGACTCGGTAACGGCCTGCATAAAAATCGAACCCGACATCACCAGGGCTTCTTTATTGGCCAGCAATATGGTTTTACCCGCTTTTGCCGCCGCCAGACTCGGTAACAAACCAGCCGCGCCTACAATGGCCGCCATAACCGAATCGACATTGTCCAGCGTTGCAACATGCTCCAACGCCTTGGCGCCGGACAACACTTTTATATCGGCAATGGTCGAGTTTTTAAGTTTTTCTGCAAAGATTTGGGCATTCCGCTCATCCACTACCACGACAACTTCAGGATGGTGTTCCAGGCATTGTTCATAGAGGGTATCAATATTGGTATTGGCCGTTAACGCAATAACTTTATACAAACTGGAATGCCTGGCTACCACATCTAAAGTGCTGACGCCGATTGAGCCTGTCGCTCCGAGTATGCAAATGCCTTTCATGACATAAGCCCAATCACTGCTATACCCGCATAAAAGAATGGAACAGCGGCAATCAAGCTGTCAATTCTATCCAGGACGCCGCCGTGACCGGGCAGTATTGAACCGGTATCCTTGACGCCGCGCTGGCGTTTGACCACACTGAAAAACAAATCGCCATAAATAGAAATCAACACCGTCAGCACAGATAGCAGTATAAAATCGGTTATCCTCATCCAGACGAAACCATCACGATAGCCATAATAGCCAATAAAAGCAGAAGCCCAAACGGCGCCGGCTATTAAAGCGCCGTACATGCCTTGAACTGTCTTGCCAGGGCTGATTTCGGGCGACAACTTGGTTTTACCGAATTTCTTGCCGGCAAAATAAGCGGCAATATCCGCCGTCCAGATTAAAACCAGAAAATACAAGGTCATTTCCGAACCGTAAAAAGCTCTTAATCTGCTCAAAAACAGCCATGTTGCAAATAAAACAAGCCAGCCTATCAAGGCCTTATAGCGAGTTTTCATTTCCAGCTTTAAAACACCGTCCGGGGTGTTCCTGATTAATATCATAGCCAATATCCAGAACAGCACCGGCGCTATAACCAGCCATTCCAGAGCGCCTGAATAATCCCTGATGTCGGGCCAATCCAATACTTGCGCAGCGACTTCCAGAAATTGCGTCCAAAAATGCAGCCATAACATGGGCAGAATCAACGCAACCAAAAACAATCCGCGTTTAACCGGCGAATTAATGCCGATAAGATGAGTCCATTCCCATGCCGCTAAAAGCGTGATTAACCCTATGAGCAGTGAAAAATACTCTGAATGCAGCTGGAAAACGGCAAGTACCACCAGAGGAACCAGAATTAGTGCAGTAATAATTCGCTGTAGTAACATTTTTATAATTATTAGATGAAGTTGGAAGTAAGTGTCTGTTTTCAATAAAAAAACCGGCAGGTTATTTTAAGGTAATCGATTTATCAAGCAGTTGTTCTCCGGTATGACCAAAGCGTCTTTGCCTGCCTTTAAAACTATTGATAGCTTCTTCAAGTGAGTTCTGGTTGAAATCCGGCCATAGCGTCGCAGTAAAGTACAATTCCGTATAAGCCAGTTGCCATAATAAAAAATTACTAACGCGTTGCTCGCCGCCGGTTCTGATAAACAAATCGGGTTCGGGCAGGTCTGCGGTTGATAAATACTGACTGATCAACTGCTCATTGATATCCTGATCTTTCAACTCTCCGGACGCTATTTTTGCCGCCACCGTCCGGAACGCCTGACACAGGTCCCAGCGTCCGCCATAATTAGCCGCGATAACCAGCGTCAAGGCATTATTTTCCTTGGTTTGCGCCTCGCCTTCGGCCATTTTGGTTTGTAACTTGTCGGAGAATGCCGTTCTATCGCCAATAAACCGCAAGCGGATGTTATTACGATCAAGCTTGTTGATTTCCCGTTGCAGAGTCGCCATAAACAGCCCCATCAACAATGACACCTCTTCGTCCGGGCGACGCCAGTTTTCACTGCTAAAAGCGAATAAGGTCAAGACTTCAACCTCTTGTTTGACACAATACTCTACAATTTTTCGAACCGCTTTAACCCCGGCCTGATGACCAATAGCCCGAGGCATAAACCTTTTTTGCGCCCAGCGGCCATTACCATCCATGATAATGGCGATATGGCGCGGATTGTTATTTATACCCTTGAGGGTATTTGTTGATTCCAAATTACTGTCATCCATAGGCATTACTTAAATCCCAATTACATTGACAGTAAATCAGCTTCTTTTGCTTCCAGCAATTTTTCAACGTCTTTTACATACTGATCAGTCAATTTTTGAATCTTTTCTTCAGCTGCGCGAGCCTCATCTTCGGAAATCATTTTTTCCTTTAAGGCATCTTTGATGGCTGAATTGGCATCGCGACGAATATTTCTGATTGCAACCCGGCCGTTTTCCGCTTCATTCTTGACGACTTTAACCAGACTACGACGACGCTCTTCAGTCAATGGCGGCAATGGAATTCGAATGACCATCCCGTTGGTGGCTGGATTTAAGCCCAAATCCGATTTCATAATGGCTTTTTCAATGGCCTGTACCATGCCCTTTTCCCACGGTGTAATCGTCAAGGTGCGCGCATCTTCGACGGCAATATTGGCAACTTGGGATAACGAGGACTCGGTACCATAGTATGAAACATTAATTTGATCCAATAAGCTGGGGTGAGCCCTGCCCGTTCTTATTTTTGAGAACTCATGCTTTAAGGCTTCAATACTTTTGCCCATACGGGTTGAAGCGTCCTGTTGAATATCATTAATCATTATCTGTTCCTCGTTCAATAAGAGATCCTATCTCTTCGCCCATCATCAATTTCATTATTGCGCCTTTCTCGAAAATATTCATCACCCGCATCGGCACATTATTGTCCCGGCATAATACCAGTGCAGTGGTATCCATCACATTCAGACGTTGATCCAGCGCTTCATCATAAGTTAATCGCGGATAGAATTTTGCATTTGGATCTTTTTGGGGATCGGCGGAATAAACGCCTTTGACTTTAGTAGCCTTAATCATCAACTCGGCATTAATTTCAATGGCCCGGAGACTGGCGGCAGAATCGGTAGTGAAAAAAGGATTTCCGGTGCCTGCTGCAAAAATAACAACCCGGCCTTTTTCCAAATGCCTGATTGCTCGGCGGCGAATATAATCTTCGCAGACCTGATTGATTTTCAGCGCCGACATCACCCTGACCGGCTGACCGTGCGCTTCCAAAGCATCCTGCATAGCCAAGGCATTTATTACCGTAGCCAGCATCCCCATTTGGTCGCTGGTTACTCTATCCAAGCCTTCCGAAGCTTTTTCAGCGCCGCGCAATATATTACCGCCGCCGATGACCAAACCCACCTGAAGACCAACATCGCATAACTCTTTAATTTCAGTTGCTAAACGTTTAACAATATCCGAGTCAATACTACCACCGGTCTCACTCATTAAAGCTTCACCGCTTAACTTAAGCAAAATTCTCTGGCAAATTGTGTTAGTCATTTTAATTATCAGGGCCGGTATTTATTATTGATGAAAAAAAAGCTGTCAGATGAAAAGTTCAAGGTCGTTTGGCCTTGAACCTTCCGACTTGCGCCTAAATTAACTGCCTCTAACTTGTGCCATAACCTCTTCGGCAAAGTTTTCTTCTTTCTTCTCAATTCCCTCGCCGACTTCCAAACGGGCAAAACGAATAACGCTGTTACCTTTTGAGGCAAGCAGTTTGGCGACAGTAACTTTATCATCCTTAATAAAAGGCTGGCCCAACAAAGTGACTTCAGCCAAAAATTTACTGATCCGCCCCACAACCATTTTCTCAATAATTTCAGCAGGTTTTCCGCTTTCAGCTGCTTGAGCGGAGAAAATTTCTTTCTCTTTTTCAATCAATTCTGCTGGCACTTGCTCGTCAGAAACACAAGTCGGTTTACTTGCTGCAATATGCATGGCGATGTCTTTGCCTAATTCGGCATCAGCCGCGGCCAATTCAACGATCACGCCGATTTTTTTACCGTGTAAATAGCAAGCAGTACCACCGGTAGCCGTCTGGTATTTTTGGAAGCGTCTGACAGTAATGTTTTCGCCCAACTTGGCAATCAAACCGCGACGGACTTCGTCCACAATCGTGCCGTCAGCCAATTTCATTGCCAGCAGTTGTTCTTCTGTCTCAATATCGGAAATCAACAAAGCTTCTGTGACATTATTGACGAAATTTACGAAATCATCCGCTTTAGCGACAAAATCGGTCTCGCAGTTAACATCAACAATCACCACGGTTTTTTCGTCATCACTGACTTTAGCGCCGATGATGCCTTCAGCAGCAATGCGGTCGGATTTTTTATCAGCCTTGGCCAGACCGGATTTGCGCATATTTTCAATAGCCAGCTCCATGTCGCCATTGGCTTCAACTAATGCTTTTTTGCACTCCATCATGCCGGAGGCAGTTCTTTCACGCAATTCCTTAACCATTGCCGCACTAATAGTAATACTCATTCTGTGTCTTTCCTCATTATTCATAACTGTAAAAACGCCCCCGTGAGGAGGCGTTTTTTGCCTAACTTTAAGTACTTATTTCACAGGAAATACCTGTAAAGATAAGATCGTACTTATTCTGCCGCCTCTTCAACAAAATCATCAGTTTTTGCTGATAATCCCAAACCTGCTGATTTAGCTTCCATGACTGCCGCTGAAACACTTTCGCAATACAGTTTAACTGCACGAATGGAGTCATCATTACCGGGAATAATGTAATCAATTTTTTCCGGTGAGTTATTGGAATCCACAATGCCAACAACCGGAATACCTAATTTCTTGGCTTCGCTGATCGCATTCTTTTCATAACCGACATCCAATATGAAAATCACATCAGGAACGCCTTTCATGTCTTTAATTCCACCCAGACTGCGCTCCAGTTTTTCAAGTTCGCGTTCCATACCTAACGCTTCTTTCTTGGCAAAACGTTGATAAAGCGTGCCGTCAGCTTTCATCGCCTCTAATTCTTTAAGGCGATTGATTGACTTCTTGATGGTTTTGAAATTTGTCAGCATGCCGCCTAACCAACGATGGTTGACATAAGGCATGCCGCAGCGTGCGGCTTCTTCAGCAACCACTTTTCGTGCTGCTTTCTTGGTGCCAACAAACAGGACGGTGCCTTTGTTTGCTGTCATCTGACCCAGATAATTCATTGCGTCATTAAACATTGGAAGCGTTTTTTCCAAATCGATAATATGGATTTTATTACGTGAACCGAACAGGTACGTAGCCATTTTCGGGTTCCAATAACGAGTTTGATGTCCAAAGTGAACACCCGCTTCAAGCATTTGACGCATAGATACTGCTGCCATTAATTTCTCCTAAGATAAAAAATTCGGAACTTATGTTCCGAGTTGGGTTACGCCTCCACCTACCCCGCCTGGAAACCGGCAACAACCCTCCTAATTTAGAGTCAGGTTGTACCAGCACCCTTCCAAACGTGACGATAGGCGTGAGTATTAGTTCAAAAACGAACTTCCCTTTATACCATAATTACTTTTTCACGACAAGACGACCTCAGTTAAAACAGCAATTCTTATCATAAAAATAGAAATAAAATCATATAGATAGCTCTTTATTTTTTAAGATTCGAATACGTCATACCGCAACACTTGCAAAGCAATCAACGAGCCGAGTTGGTAACAATATCACCCCCCCTTGTTTTATAAGGCTTTGCGATACATGCAAAAAACAGGAACCCTTGCAATGAACAAATTTAACTCATAACACTTTAGCTTTAAAAATATTCCCCATAATGAGAATTGCTGCTGTTAAAATGACCCGATTACACGGGCACAAGACTAAAAATCAGTCGCTTGCGCCTTTATCCCTATATAGCTTTACACCTGATTTTTTTATGAGCATAACCATTAAAACCGAAACTGAAATTGAAAAAATGCGGGTCGCCGGAAGACTGGCAGCCGAAGTACTGGAAATCATTGAACCCTATGTTGTTCCCGGCGTTACCACCAATGAACTCGATCAAATTTGCCACGATTATATTGTCGATGTGCAGCAAGCCATACCAGCACCGCTCAATTATCACGGCTTTCCAAAATCGATTTGCACTTCAATCAACCAACAGATCTGTCACGGCATTCCCAGCGATAAAAAACTTAAATCAGGCGACATTGTCAATATTGACATCACCGTCATCAAAGACGACTACCACGGCGACACCAGCAAAATGTTTTGCGTCGGCGAAGTAAGCCCGCATGCCAAACGCCTGATTAAAATAACTCAGGAAGCCATGTTTTTGGGCATTAACCAAGTCAAGCCGGGGGCAACATTAGGCGATATTGGCCACGCCATACAAAAACACGCTGAATCCAATCGCTACTCCGTAGTCAGAGAATTTTGCGGACACGGTATCGGCAAAAAATTCCATGAAGAACCGCAAGTGTTGCATTACGGCAAAGCCGGCGAAGGCGAGATTCTTGAGGAGGGTATGATATTAACCATTGAACCGATGATTAACCTCGGCAAACGCCATATGAAAGTATTGGCCGACGGTTGGACCGCAGTAACCAAAGATCGAAGCCTATCCGCTCAGTGGGAGCACACCATTTTGGTAACCCATAACGGCTTTGAAATTCTTACTTTACGCAAAGAAGAAATGTGACAGCCTTGAACAAAAACATTAACACCGCGATTTTTGCCGAAAAAGACAGCCTGCAACAATTTAAACAACTGCTAAAACAAAAAGACACCGAGCTGCGGCAAAAGTTCAACCCGCATAAATCGGTCTCCAATTTACTTAAAGAGAAATCCGATTTTATCGATGAAATCTTAAGCTGCTGCTGGCAACATTTCCTTGGCGAACCCGCCAAACAACTCAGCTTAATTGCCGTTGGCGGCTACGGCAGAAGAGAGTTATTCCCTTATTCCGATATCGATATTGTCGTTTTACTGGACTCTGACGACACAACCCCTTACCAGGAAACACTGGGGAATTTCTTCACATTCCTATGGGATATTGGCCTAAAGCCGGGGCAAAGCGTACGCACCATCAAACAATGCGTCGAAGCGGCAATCAGCGACCAAACGATCATAACCAGCCTCATGGAAAACCGGTTGATTACCGGCAACACCACCCTGCATAAGACACTGAACCAACAAATCACACCCGATAAAATATGGCCGTCGGATCAATTTTTTGCCGCCAAAATGGAGGAGCAGCGACAGCGTTATGCCAAATTCCATGACACCGCCTACAATCTCGAACCCAACATCAAAGAAGGCCCCGGCGGACTCCGCGACAGACAGGTTATCGCCTGGGTGTTCAAGCGCCATTACAACTCATCCACACTCAAGGAACTGATTAAATACGGCTTCCTGCCCAAATCCGAATATTTCGAATTGGTTGCCGCGCTTGAGGTGCTATGGAGAATCCGCTACGCATTACATCTTTTAACCAACCGGTGCGAAGACCGGCTTATCTTTGATTATCAACGCGATCTCGCCCGGCAATTCGGCTTCAGCACCGAGCATCAGGAATACAATCAGGATGTCGAACAATTCATGCAGTTTTATTTTAAAACGGTACTTGGACTTGAGCGCCTCAATGAAATGCTGCTGCAATTATTTAATGAGCGCTTCGTTTCCGGAGAAGTTATTTACAAATCAATCCCGCTTAACGACAAATTCGTCGCCATCAACGGCTACCTTGAAGCCATTGACGACACACTTTTCGACCGGCATCCATTAGCCTTGCTGGAACTCTTTTTAGTTCTGGAGCAAAATTCATCGATCAAAGGCGTCAGAGCAACAACCATACGTTTGATTCGTAAAAGCCTGCATTTAATCGACGACGCATTTCGCAAGAACAAAGACGCCAACCGTCTTTTCATAGAAGCATTCCGCCAGCCGCGAGGCATTACCGATCAATTAAGGCGTATGAATCGCTACGGGATTTTAGCCGCCTACATTCCCTGCTTCGCCAATATTGTCGCCCGCATGCAGTATGATTTGTTTCACATATATACCGTGGACGAACACACGCTTTTTGTTATCCGCAACTTACGACGCTTTGCTTTAGAAAAACACTTTGATGAACTGCCTTTTTGCAACGATATTTTTCTACTGATCCCAAAACCGGAAATACTGTATCTTGCCGGTCTATTTCACGACATCGCCAAAGGCAGGAGCGGCGACCATTCCGCCATTGGCGAAGAAATCGCCAGAGAGTTTTGCGCTCAACACGATCTTTCCCCGCATGACACCAATCTGATCTGCTGGCTGGTGCGCAATCATCTGGTCATGTCGATGACCGCGCAGCGAAAGGACATCAGCGATCCCGATGTGATTCATCAATTTGCCCAGACCGTTGGCAGCATCGAATACCTGAACCACCTATACCTGCTGACTGTAGCCGATATTCGCGCCACCAATCCCGAACTGTGGAACGCATGGAAGGACGCACTACTCAAAGAGCTTTATTCGGTGACTTATAGCGCCTTGCACAGAGGCTTGCAAAATCCCGTAGCATTGGCGGACCGCCTGCGCGAAAACAAAAAAGAAGCAAAAGACGAGCTGATTAAACTGGGCATATCCGAAGCGGTTATCCTCAAATCCTGGCAACATGCCGGAGATGATTACTTTTTACGCTATTCCGCCGATGAAATAGCTTGGCATACCATTGCCATTGCCTCATCCCGAGAAGATGACTTACCGCTGGTCCTGCTTCGTCCGCAAACTCAACGCGGCAGCGCGGAAGTTTTTGTTTACACAAAAAATGAAGAAGCTATTTTTTCGCTGAGCACCGCCACTCTCGACCAACTGGGCCTCACCATTCTTGACGCCCGGATCATGACCACGACCGACAACTACGTGCTGAATAGTTTTCTGGTTCTCGAACAGTCGGGAGACCCCATCAACGAACTATTCAGAGAAGTGCATATCTGCACTGCCCTCCGCAATAATCTTCTGCTTCGCGAAGTAAAAAAACATAAAAACATTCATCGCCAGTCAAGACAGGCCAAACATTTCCCTATTCCCACCAGCATTCAATTTCATGCCGATCCTTTAAACAGGCATACCATCATTGAACTGATCACCACGGATCATGCCGGACTTTTATCGAAAATAGGCCGCGCATTTGTAAAAAAAGACATTCATCTGCACAGCGCAAAAATAACCACCATCGGCAGCCGGGCTGAAGACATGTTTTACATCACCGACAACCAATCGCAACCCATCACGGACCCTGCCACACAGGATCAAATACGCGAAGAAATTTTAAAAATACTGGGCGCTACAGGTTAATGCAGAAATTACTTAGATCGTATATGAAAATAACTCAGACAAGTTGCCAATAGCCGAAGCTTTGCTTGGCCTGCAAACCCAAGCAAAGCTTGCACTCTCACTACAAACTTACGGTGCGAGCGGCTCAAATTATTTCCTTAGTTCAGACCCAGCCTTTCCTCGATAAACCGAACCAGCCATTCATGACTGTTATTTTCCATATCCGTATAGCGCAGTCCGATTTTGCAGTGATCGCTGGACATACGCCGCGAAAAAGCCACATGGCATTTCGCGGCGATTTTAGATGAATACCCCTCCCGCTCAGACAGATCCAGATCGACAAACACCGATACCGGCTTACCGTCGCGAACAAAACTCCCTCCCGGAGTAATCATGTTCCGCTGCTTGATATTACATTCGATACCTAGCCCATCACTGGATACATCCACCGCACTCACCTTAATGCGCACACCGTCTTCGGTTGTGACAATAGCAGAAACTTGTACTGGAATCCTTTGATAAAGCCTTCTTTCCATAACCGCTCACACTCACTATCAAAATCACTTAAAAATTCAAGTTTAAAAAATTACTTATTCCAATGCAACCGATGCGACCTATCGTCTGCCAATAACCAAGACAATTACTGGAAACCCACCACATATATCCTCTTGATTAAATAATCGACTCCCCACGAGCAAGCTTGGGCAAGTTACCCTCCAACCCCATAGCACTACGCATCACTTTATTTTTAGCAGGCAAAATGCGCTCGGCCAAGCCCAAGCCCAAGTTGCGTAAAAACTTCACCGGCAAGACATGGTTACTGAACACTCGATAAAAAACATCCATTACCGTCATCATTTTCAGGTTTTCATTGCGGCGCATTTTTTCATAGCGCCTTAAAACCGCCAAATCCCCGGACTCCAAACCCTGTTTACTCGCATCAATCAACACCTCGGCCAACGCCGCAGCATCCAGCAAGCCGATGTTAACACCCTGCCCCGCCAACGGATTGATCATGTGCGCCGCATCGCCAACCAAAGCCACGCCGGGCTTAACATAGCTTTGCGCGTGCTGCCGTTTCAATGGAAAGCTTGCCGTACCCAAAACAGCATTAACCTTACCCAGACAATCAGGAAAAGTCGCCGTCAATTCGCGCAGCAAGTCATCATTGGACAACGCTTTCAACCGGCATACTTCATCCGGTGAGTTATACCAAACGATGGAACCGTAATGACCGGTTAACGGCAAAAACGCCTGCGGCCCGCTCGGTACAAAGCGCTGCCAGGTTATATCCTGCTGTCCGTAATCCGTATCAATATAAATCACCAGTGCATGTTGATTGTAGTCCCAACTGGTTACTCCCAACCCCACTGCTTGCCTGACTCTGGATTGACCGCCATCCGCGGCAACCAACACTTTTGCCGACAAAATCCTGCCATCGCCCAGCTCCACTTCGGGTGATTTGTCCGCAGAATAGTTGATTTTATTAATGGTAGCCGGACACATCAGCTCGATATTGGCAAAACCTTGCAAGCGTTCCAATAACGCCAACTGGGTCACCCTGTTTTCAACAATAAAACCCAATTCGGGATAGTTAATATCGTCACTGCAAAATTCAGTATCTCCCGCTGTTTCCCAAACCCGCATCCTGCGAAACGGGCAAAGCCTTCGATTAACAACACCGCCCCATGCCCCCACAAGCTCAAGTATGCTTTTTGATGCAATACTGAGCGCGGAAACCCTTAAATCATGCGGCTGCTCAGGAGCAAAAGCCCGGGGTGGCGCACTCTCTATCACCGCCACTCTCAATGAACTACCACCAAGACTACAGGCAACAGTTGCACCAACCATGCCCCCACCCACAACGATAACATCAAAATTTTCTTTCATAATTAACCAATAATATGATATGAATTCACTTAAATAAGTGTAATGCCCCTTAAAGAACAGAAGAAATATTCAACGAGAACAAGCAATCACTAAAACAAAGCGGAAAGATACCACATCTATTTAAGGAATAAGAAAAATACCTCCATTACTCACGTAACAAAAAATCACTGCCAAAGCCATATTCGCTAACAATTCCACAACTGTTCGGCGGCAGCTGCGGCAAAAGACTGCGTGACAGAACCGCCTGTCATCCGTATAATTAACTAGTTTTGCCGCACTGCGGCCTTTGATGCCCCCATCAGAGCAGGTGCGGAACGAGGGTTATTTAAGTTAGAGGATAACAACCCTTTTGTAATATTTTTTAGAGGTGACAATGAGTCAAAGTACGCTACCAACCAGACAGGGTTTATATGATCCACGCAATGAACATGATGCATGCGGCGTGGGTTTTATCGTTCATATAAAAGGTCAAAAAAGCCATGAAATCGTACGTCAGGGTTTGGAATTACTTAAAAACCTGACCCACCGTGGCGCGGTTGGCGCCGATATATATGCAGGCGATGGCGCGGGGATTTTGATTCAATTACCCGATACTTTTTTGCGTGCAGAGTGCGACAAAATAAGCATCACGCTTCCGAAAGCGGGCGATTATGCGGCAGGCATGGTGTTTTTGCCGCGCGACGCCGCCAATCGAGCCACTTGCGAGAAATTGCTAACCGAGATCATTGCACGTGAAAAACTCGCACTGCTAGGCTGGCGCGACGTCCCTGTCGACAACCACACGCTGGGCGAAACAGTCAAACTGGTTGAACCGTTTATTCGGCAGATTTTTATTGCACGCGGGGAAGACTGCGCAGACCAGGATGCTTTCGAGCGCAAGCTGTTTGTGGTCCGCAAACAAGTTGAAAACGCCGTCCGCGATTTGAAACTGGATCATGGTCACTCTTTTTACATCCCTTCCCTTTCGTCACGCACCATCGTTTATAAAGGCATGCTGCTGGCTGATCAGGTTGGGGCGTTTTATGCCGACTTAAGCGACGAACGCATGGACAGCGCCCTGGCACTGGTCCATCAGCGCTTTTCCACCAATACTTTCCCAACCTGGGATCTGGCGCATCCTTTCCGCCTGATCGCCCATAACGGCGAAATCAACACCTTGCGCGGCAATGTTAATGGCATGGCGGCTCGTCGACATTCCGTAGCATCGAAAGTGCTGGGCGACGACATGCATAAGCTATGGCCGCTAATTAACGAAGAGCAATCGGATTCGGCCTGTTTCGACAATGCCCTGGAATTATTAGTTGCCGGCGGCTATTCACTGGCCCACGCAATGATGTTGCTGATTCCCGAAGCATGGGCCGGTAATGTGCTAATGGACGAAAAACTGCGCGCGTTTTACGAATATAACGCCGCCCTGATGGAACCTTGGGACGGCCCTGCCGCCATGGCCTTCACCGATGGCCGTCAAATCGGCGCAACCCTGGACCGCAACGGCTTACGTCCCGCTCGTTACCTGGTCACCGATGACGACTTCGTGATCATGGCATCGGAAATGGGCGTACTGGAAGTTCCCCAACACAAAATCATCAAAAAATGGCGCTTGCAGCCGGGAAAAATGCTGCTGATCGACACCGAGCAAGGCCGTATTATCGATGATGCGGAATTGAAAGCCAATTTGTCGACGTGCCATCCTTATTCCGAATGGCTAAGCAAAACCCAAATTCTGCTTTCCGAACTGCCGTCCGAGATTTCCGCAATGGCGCCGGACGCACATACCCTTTTGAATAGACAACAAGCATTCGGCTACACCCGCGAAGATATTGAATTCATCCTGAAACCGATTGCGCAAACCGGACAAGAACCGATCAGTTCAATGGGCATTGATGCCGCGCTGGCTGTGTTATCGCAACGCTCGCGCATGCTCTACGATTATTTCAAACAAGGTTTTGCCCAAGTCACCAACCCGGCTATCGACCCGATCCGCGAAGAACTGGTCATGTCGCTGGTTTCACTGATCGGCCCGCGCCCCAATTTATTGGGCCTGGACGAAGGCGGCACCCACATGCGCCTGGAAGTGGAACAGCCTATTTTGACCAATCAGGATTTGGAAAAAATTCGCCGCATCGAAACGCGCACTGGCGGCGTATTCAAGACTAAAACCCTGACGCTGTGCTATCCATCCGATTTGGGAGCGAGCGGCATGAAAGCGGCGCTCGATAAACTATGCCTTGCGGCCAAACAGGCTGTTGAAGAAGGCAACAATATTCTGGCGCTGTCCGACCGCGATCTGGATATTGCGCATATTGCGATACCCGCCCTGCTGGCGACTTCTGCTGTGCATCACTACCTGACCCGCGAAGGCCTGCGCACCAAAGTAGGCCTAGTTGTCGAAACCGGCGAAGCGCGCGAAGTCCATCATTTTGCGTTGCTGGCCGCCTACGGCGCGGAAGCCGTTAACCCTTATCTGGCGTTCGACACAATCTCGGGTCTATGCGAAGACATCGCCGACCTCAGCGAATATGAAGCGCACAAACGTTATATCAAAGCGATCTCCAAAGGCCTGCTTAAAGTCATGTCCAAAATGGGCATTTCGACTTACCAGTCTTATTGCGGCGCGCAAATTTTTAATGCCATCGGTTTGGCAGAACCGTTTCTGGATCGCTATTTCACCGGCACAACCAGCACTGTAGAAGGCGTCGGTTTAGCGGAAATCAGTGAAGAAACCAGTCGCCGTCACCGAATCGCTTTCGGCAATGCGCCGTTATACCGCGACGCCCTGGATATTGGCGGAGAATACGCGTACCGTCTGCGCGGCGAAGCGCATACCTGGACGCCCGCCACGATCAGCACCTTGCAACACGCAACGCGCAGCAACAGCTATGAAAAATATGCTGAATTTTGCCGCTTGATTGATGAACAAAACGAAGCCTTGCTGACCTTGCGCGGCTTAATGTCGTTCAAGGAAGATGCAACGCCGGTGCCGCTGGACGAAGTGGAATCCGCAGCGGACATCGTCAAGCGTTTTGCAACGGGAGCGATGTCGTTCGGCTCGATTTCTTACGAAGCGCATACCAACCTGGCTATTGCGATGAACCGCATCGGCGGTAAATCCAACACCGGCGAAGGCGGAGAACTTCCGGAACGCTTCAAGACCTTGCCCAACGGCGATTCGATGCGTTCGGCGATTAAGCAAGTCGCTTCCGGCCGCTTTGGCGTGACCACCGAATATCTGGTCAATGCCGACGACATTCAGATAAAAGTCAGCCAGGGCGCAAAACCCGGCGAAGGCGGACAGCTGCCAGGACATAAAGTCGACGCGGTTATTGCCCGAGTGCGTCATTCAACTCGAGGCGTCGGCTTAATATCGCCGCCGCCGCACCATGATATTTATTCGATTGAAGATTTGGCGCAGTTGATCCATGACTTGAAAAACGTCAATCCCGAAGCCCGGATCAGCGTCAAGCTGGTGTCGGAACACGGTGTCGGTACGGTTGCAGCGGGCGTTTCCAAAGCCCATGCCGATCATGTGACTATTTCCGGTTATGACGGCGGCACCGGCGCAAGCCCGATGACTTCGATCAAGCACGCCGGTTTGCCGTGGGAAATCGGCTTGGCGGAAACTCACCAGACATTGGTATTGAACAAACTGCGCGGACGCATTGCCGTACAAGTCGATGGCGGTCTGCGCACCGGTCGCGACGTGATCATCGGCGCATTATTAGGCGCGGATGAATTCGGCTTCGCCACTGCGCCATTGATCGTGTCGGGTTGTTTAATGATGCGCAAATGCCATCTGAACACCTGCCCGGTCGGCGTCGCGACGCAAGACCCTGAACTGCGCAAGCGTTTTACAGGGCAGCCTGAACATGTGGTCAATTATTTCTTCATGGTCGCGGAAGATGTGCGTCAATGGATGGCAAAACTGGGCTTCCGTAGCTTCAATGAAATGATCGGACGCTCGGACAAACTGGACATGCAGCGCTCACTGAACCATTGGAAAACCGAAGGCTTGGATTTCAGCCGGGTTTTCTATAAACCCGAAACTGACAGTGCAACCGCTGTTTATAACACTGAACGCCAGGATCACGGCTTGGATCAGGCACTGGATCATACCCTGATTGCAGCCGCTCAACCTGCGCTGCAAAACGGACAGCCGGTGATTATTAATACGCCGATCCGCAATATTAACCGCACTTTCGGTGCGATGCTGTCCGGCGAAGTCGCCAAGCGTTATGGCCATAAAGGTTTGCCTGAAGACACCATCGCCATTAATGTCAAAGGCACTGCCGGTCAAAGTTTCGGCGCGTTTTTGGCCCAAGGCATCAGCATCGAGCTTGAAGGCGAAGGCAATGATTATGTAGGCAAAGGCATGAGCGGCGGCCGTATCGCTATTTACCAGCCTAAAGACTGCCCTATTAATCCCGCTGAAAATATTATCGTCGGCAACACTGTATTATATGGCGCCGTCAGCGGCGAATGTTATTTCAGCGGCGTTGCCGGTGAACGTTTTGCGGTGCGCAATTCGGGCGCTGTCGCGGTTGTCGAAGGCGTGGGCGACCATGGCTGCGAATACATGACCGGCGGCGTTATAGTCGTACTCGGACAAACCGGTCGCAATTTTGCTGCGGGTATGTCAGGCGGTGTCGCTTATGTACTGGACGAAGACAGTAGCTTTGAAAAGCGTTGCAATATGGCCATGGTGGAACTCGAACCGATCCCCGAAGAAGATGACTCATTGGAAGCCATTGCACATCAAGGCGGCGACATGGAAACCCATGGACGAGTTCAGGTCATGTCCGATATGACCCGTTATGATGCACAACGCTTAAAACATTTAATCGAAAACCATAAGCGTTATACCAACAGCGCAAGAGCGCAGCATATTTTGGATAATTGGCAGGATTATTTGCCGCGTTTTGTTAAAGTCATGCCGGTCGATTACCGCGAAGCGCTCAAACAAATTCAGGCGGAACAAGCTACCGCGTCCTGCTAACGCCCCTCGCCTACGTCCTGTAGGCGAAGCATCTGCGACCGCATAATCGTTGCGACACTATTTAAGTAGAAGGTATTAAAAATGGGTAAACCAACCGGGTTTATGGAACTACCACGCACTGAGCGGCATTACGCATCGCCGAGTGACCGTATCCAGCATTATCGAGAATTCACGCTATCCCCCAGCGAAGCCGAAGTGGCTGAGCAGGGTTCGAGATGCATGGATTGCGGCATCCCTTTTTGCCATAACGGCTGTCCTGTCAATAACATTATCCCCGACTGGAATGACGGAGTTTATCAAGGCAATTGGCAGCAGGCGCTGGAGATTTTACACAGCACCAACAATTTCCCCGAATTTACCGGACGCATCTGCCCTGCGCCCTGCGAGGCTGCTTGCACGCTCAATCTGCAAGATCAGCCGGTAACCATTAAGTCGATAGAATGCGCAATTATCGATAAAGGCTGGGCAATGGGCTGGGTAAAACCGCAAATCCCAACGCAACGCACCGGCAAGCGCGTAGCCGTAATAGGCTCAGGACCTTCAGGATTAGCTTGCGCTCAGCAACTGGCACGCGCCGGGCATGAAGTCACGGTCTATGAAAAGAATGACCGTATCGGCGGCTTGTTGCGTTACGGCATTCCCGATTTCAAGATGGAAAAATCACACATCGACCGACGCATTGCACAAATGCAGGCGGAAGGCGTCAGATTCAGACCCAACAGCCATATCGGTACAGACATTTCCGCGCAAAAAATACTCGCCGAGTACGATGCCGTGGTTTTGGCGGTAGGCTCCGAAAAACCGCGTGATCTGGAAGTCGAAGGACGTAATGAATATCAAGGCGTTTATTATGCGATGGACTTTTTGCGCCAGCAAAACAAGCGCAACGCAGGCGACACCATCGCCGAGGATGTCGCGATAACCGCAACCGATAAAAATGTTGTGGTCATCGGCGGCGGCGATACCGGTTCCGATTGCATCGGCACATCGATCCGTCAAGGCGCAGCCTCCGTGGTGCAACTTGAAATTTTGCCGCAACCGCCCGAAAAAGAGAACAAATTGCTGACTTGGCCGCTGTGGCCCAACAAGCTGCGCACGACTTCTTCGCATGATGAGGGCATCAAAAAGCGTTACTTTAGCGTCAACACCCAAAGCGTTACCGGCAAAGACGGCAAAATAACCCATCTGAACGCGGTCGAAGTGGAGTGGAAGCAAGAAGGCGGACAGTGGAAAATGAGCGAAAAACCAGGCAGCGCTTTCACGCTGGAAGCGGACATCGTGTTCTTAGCGATGGGCTTTGTCCACCCGGTACACGAAGGCTTGTTAAAGGAGCTGGGCGTTGAACTGGAGCGCAACAACATCAAAGCCAATGATAAACAATATCGCACCTCGGTCGACAAAGTGTTTGCCGCAGGCGACGGACGGCGCGGACAATCGTTGGTAGTGTGGGCGATACGTGAAGGCAGGCAAGCTGCCAAAGCGGTTGACGAATTCCTGATGGGCACATCGGAACTGCCGCGTTAATTGATTTAGCCGCATAAAAGCGCTTTAGCGGCAATTTCCGCTAAAGCGCTTTGGATTTTGTTTTCGAACACCGTTTACATTGATAAACGGTGATCAGCTTCCCCTGTTTCACATCAAACTGCTTTTCGTTTAAAACTTCCCATTTATGAAAACCGCTACGGCACAGGGTGTTGCCTTTATGCTTTTCCGACAATTTGGGCCGTTTAAATTGAACTACCTCACCCATGATTTCCTCCGGGCCTAAACAAAAAATCGCCCAATGCGCATCGATTTAAAGCCAAAGCAAAAACTTCGTATTTATGAAGATAAGCAACAATCAATCTGCGTCACTTTTTAGCAATTGCATTCCACGCCGTAAGCCAAGCCTGTGATTGATAGGCATCGGCCTTCCGGTCAAGAAACCCGTTCAATACCAATCGTAGCGTGTTATCAATAACACCGAAGAAATGGGTATAGCCTAGCTGTGGGGTCGTATTGCGGATTTCGCCCGCTTTAATACCGGCATCAATGATTCTGATGATTTTCATGATCGCCGCAGTTTCATGCAGCGGCTTTGCTTCCGGCAAGAACTCATTGACGTTCAAAATCAGCAGAAACCGCATTACATCCGGCGCCTCATCGGTTAGCTTGAATAACAAATCGACTATGGCTCGTAATTGCTCGGACGGTTTTTCATTCTTGCGCCTGATGTCATCAATGGAGATATTTAAGCTGTCGAGAATATTGGCACGCAACTGCGCAGCAATTATTTGCTTGGTTTTGAAGTGTTGGTAGATTGCACCGGTGTCTTTTAGCCCGGCCGCTTCTTTAATGTCGATTAACGATGTATTGAAATAACCTTTTTCGACAAACAGCCTTAAAGCTGCCAGCAATATCTCATCCTGCACTTCAGATTTTATCTGAATATTTTCTATTTCCTGATCCATGTTCTTCTTTCACAGCTGATTCAATGCGCTGTATTATTGGTATGTGAGTGAAAAGTCAAAGGGTCTACGCATCGTAGACTCACAATATAAAAATTTATTTTGCAGTCAGCACCGCTAGTGCCGCGCTTAAATAATTGATCATCGACCATAAGGTCAATATGGCCGCGATGTACAACAAACCGTAGCCGCAATAATTTATGGGTATACCCAGTAAATCCTCGCGATATAATAGCATGCCGATAGCCAGCATTTGCGCGGTAGTCTTCCATTTACCTAATTGGGACACTTTAACCTGCGCCCGCTGACCAATCTCCGCCATCCATTCCCGCAATGAAGCGATGGTGATTTCCCTGCCGATAATGACAGCCGCGGGAATAGCCAAGTACGGGCTGCCCTGCTGCTGAACAATCAGCACCAAAACCATAGCCACCATCAGTTTATCCGCCACAGGATCTAAAAAGGCCCCGAAAGGCGTCTCCAAACTCATTTTCCTGGCAAGATAGCCGTCCAGCCAGTCGGTAATGCCCGCCGCCAAAAAAATCAGCATGCATGCAATATTGGAATAAATCCAAGGCAAATAAAAAACCACGGTTAATAACGGAATTAACGCGATTCTTAACAGCGTGAGATTTGTCGGTAAGTTAAATTCAATTATCATCTTGATGATGAAATAGTTCGTAAATCCGTTGTGCCAAATGACGGCTGATGCCATCCACGCCGCAAAGCGCATCCACACTAGCCTGTGAGATACCTTGCAGCCCCCCAAATTGTTTCAATAAAACCTGCCGCCGTTTAGGCCCCAATCCCGGAATCGCTTCCATAGCCGACTGTTTTTTAGCCTTGCCCCGGCGCTGCCGGTGTCCTGTTATCGCGAACCGATGCGCTTCATCGCGAATATGCTGAATTAACAACAAACCGCTGGCGCCCGGCTTTATATCTATCGGCTGCTCCTGATCCGCCAGTATCAGCTTTTCCATGCCGGGCTTTCTATCCGGCCCCTTGGAAACGCCGACTATCATAACATTGTTTATGTCTAATTCCGCCAATGCCTTTTGCGCCTCATGCACTTGACCTTTACCGCCGTCGATCAGCAGTATATCGGGCGCGGTATGCTCGCCCTGTTTCAGCCGCTTAAAACGCCTGAACACCGCCTGATGGATGGCTGCATAATCATCTCCGCCGGTGATGCCTTCGATATTAAAGCGTCGATAAGCCGATTTTACCGGTCCTTCCCGGTCGAAAACAACACAGGACGCAACGGTCTGGTCGCCCTGGGTATGGCTAATATCAAAGCATTCCAGGCGTTTAGGCAGTTCCTTGCAACCTAATTCTTCCTGCAAACTAAGGAAGCGGGCATAAAGCCCCTGTTTATCGGACAACTTGCTCAACAGCGAGTTTTCGGCGTTGGTGCAGGCCATTTGCAGCCATTTTGAGCGCTCGCCCCTGACATTGTGAGCAATAGCCACCGCATGCTTTGCCTGGGTCGCCAATACTTCCGTTAACAACTCGGCTTCTTCCGGCTGATGACTGACAATCAATTCATGAGGCGCTTGTTTATCCAGATAATATTGCGGAATAAACGCCTGAACGATAGCCGCCGGATCATATTCATCGGTTATCTTGGGAAAAAACACCTTGTTGCCCAGATGCTGCCCGTTGCGGATAAAAAACACCTGCACACAGGCGACACCGGCCTTGGTCGCACAGGCGATGATGTCGACATCGCCCCGTTCGCCGTGAACGAAATGTTTTTCCAGCACCGAGCGCAATTTTAATATCTGATCCCTGAAACCGGCGGCCTGCTCATATTCAAGCTTGGCCGCCGCCTGCTCCATCTTGACTATCAACTGATCGATCAACAGACCGCCCTTGCCCTCCAAAAACAGCACGGTACTGTCGACATCGAGCGCATAGGCTGCTTTATCGATTAAGCCGACGCACGGCGCCGTACAGCGTCCTATCTGATGCTGCAAGCAGGGCCTGGAACGGTTATTGTAAAAGGAATCGTCGCATTGCCGGATAGGGAAAATCCGTTGCAGCAACTTAAGGCTTTCCTTGATTGCGCCGATGCCCGGATAAGGGCCGAAATACTTGCCCTTACGCTTTTTTGCGCCGCGATGCAGGGTAATCTGGGGGAAATCGTGCTCGCTGGACAGGAAGATATAAGGATAGGATCGATCATCCCTTAAGCAGATATTGTAGCGGGGCTTATGACGCTTGATCTGCTGGCATTCCAGCAATAACGCCTCGCCCTCGGTATGCGTGACCGTGACTTCAATGTTGGCAATTTTGGCGACCATCGCCTGTTGCTTGGTCGAGGCCGTCTGCTTTTTAAAATAACTGGAAACGCGGTTTTTAAGGTTCTTGGCCTTGCCGATATAAATAATCTCGCCCTGATCATTCAGCATCTTGTAAATACCGGGCCGCGTGGTCAGGTTTTTTAAAAACGCTTTAACGTCAAAACTGTTTTCGGGTAACTCGGGGCTCACTCTTTATCCTGATAGCATACGGCGTAATTCAATAAATCCGTTGTGCAAATATTTTAACAGCAACAAGGAGCGCTACCTGCATAATATACTTTATCGAACGCCCCTTAACGACGCGACGTCCAGCAGCAGATTTTCGGCATAGAATAAATGCAGGACTGCATTAACAACATCCGTGTGGATTATGCAGAAGCAATTGACGAGGCACGAAGGGCACGAATTTTTAGATTTTTCTTCGCGCTCTCGGCAACTGTTCCTGCGTTGCTCTACCTCCTTCGTTCGTGCCTTCACGGTGCATTTATACAAGCTAATTAACGCCTTGCATCAAGCTATGTCCGCCAGATTGCCCTTGGTTTCCAGCCACACTTTCCGGTCTTGCGAGCGTTTTTTAGCCAGCAACAAGTCCAGCTGCCCGTTGGTGTCATCGTCTTCATACACCGTTAACTGTACCAATCTGCGAGTATCCGGATTCATCGTGGTTTCCCGAAGCTGGCTGGGATTCATTTCGCCCAAGCCTTTAAAGCGCTGCACATTGATTTGGCCTTTAAGTTTTTCGGCGGCAATACGATCCAGAACGCCCTGGCGTTCGGCTTCATCCAGCGCATAAAACACCCGTTTGCCGACATCGATCCGGTACAACGGCGGCATCGCGACAAACACATGACCGGCTTCCACCAGCGACTTGAAATGTTGATAAAACAACGCGCAGATCAGGGTGGCAATGTGGTTGCCGTCAGAGTCGGCATCGGCCAGAATGCACACCTTGCCGTAGCGCAGGTTCTGCAAATCGCTGGAACCCGGTTCTATGCCCAAAGCCACCGCAATATCATGGACTTCCTGCGACGCCATCACTTGGTTGGACTCAACTTCCCAGGTATTCAAAATCTTGCCGCGCAACGGCATAATCGCCTGAAAATCCCGCTCCCGCGCCTGCTTGGCCGAACCGCCGGCCGAGTCCCCTTCGACCAGGAACAATTCGGTACGCGCTATATCCTGCGCCGAACAGTCGGCCAGTTTGCCCGGCAAGGCGGGGCCTGAGGTGATTTTTTTGCGGATGATTTTTTTATTGGAACGCAGCCGTTTTTGCGCGCTGGAAATAATCACTTCGGCGATTTTTTCGCCTTCGGCAGGATTCTGGTTTAACCACAGGCTAAAGCTGTCTTTTGCCACGCCGGACACAAAGGCCACGCATTCGCGGGAACTCAAACGTTCCTTGGTTTGACCTGAAAACTGCGGATCTTCCAATTTAACCGACAGCACAAAATGGCAGTTTTCCCAAACATCTTCCGGGGCGACTTTAACGCCGCGCGGCAGGATATTCCTGATGTCGCAAAACTCGCGCATCGCTTCGGTCAGGCCGGCCCGCAAGCCGTTGACATGGGTTCCGCCTTGTGCGGTCGGCACCAAGTTAACGTAACTTTCGGCCAGCACTTCCGCCGGATTTTCAATCGCCCAAACGATGCCCCACTCGACTGCTTCATGATTAGCGGCCATGCTGCCCATAAACGGCTGTTCGGGACAATAGTCAATATCGCCGATGCGGTCGAGCAAATATTCTTTCAATCCATCCTGATAGCACCAAAAATACTCTTCGTCGGTTTGATCGACTTTCAACGATATTTTCAAGCCCGGACACAACACCGCTTTGGCACGCAACACATGCTTAAGCTTTAAGACCGAGACCTTATTGGAGTCGAAATATTTTTCATTCGGCCAGAACCGGACGGCAGTGCCGGTATTATTCTTACCGACGGTGCCGGTCTCGGTTAGCTCGGTTTGTTTTTCGCCGTCGGCATACTCCATTTGATAAATCTTGCCATTCCTTTTGACTTCTATTTCCAATTTTGCCGACAAGGCGTTTACGACAGACACGCCCACGCCATGCAAACCGCCGGAGAACTGGTAATTTTTATTGGAGAACTTGCCGCCCGCATGCAGCTGGGTCAAAATCACCTCGACGCCGGGAATGCCTTGCTCAGGATGTATATCGACCGGCATGCCCCGGCCATTATCGCTGACCAACACCGAGCCGTCTTTATACAAAACCACGTCAATTGACGTAGCAAAACCTGCCATCGCCTCATCAACACTGTTATCAACGACTTCCTGCACCAAATGGTTGGGTCTTGTGGTGTCCGTATACATGCCGGGACGCTTCCGCACCGGCTCCAGTCCGCTTAAAACCTCAATTGCCGACGCGTTATATTCGTTACTCATACTTCCTAATCACTCACAATTCAATTTCATATATAATGCAGGACGAAAGGCAAAAGGCGAAAGGCACAAAATTTTTCGCCTTTTGCCTTTTGCCCTTCGCCTTAATAATACATCGTACCATTAAATTTTTTTTTATCTCATGCCGAAAAAGAAAACCCCGACTTTATTCGAAGATTCACTCGCCGAACTTGAGCAGTTGGTTAGCCAGCTTGAACAAGGCGATATTTCGCTGGAAGAATCGTTAAAGTCATTTGAACGCGGGGTTAACCTGACCCGCACCTGTCAAAAAGCCCTGCAAGAGGCCGAGCAAAAAGTTCAAATTCTAATTGAAAAAAACGGCACTCAAACCCTGGAGCCATTTACCGATGAGTAATGCGTTAAAAGACTATCTTGAATTTTGTCAAAACCGCGTGGAAAGAGCCCTGAATGCTCGCCTGCCCGGCGAAAACATACTGCCGCAAAAACTGCATCAAGCGATGCGCTACAGCACATTGGATGGCGGCAAACGGATGCGCCCGATGCTGACCTACTGCACCGGAAAAACGCTGGGCATAGCACCGGAAGCCTTGGATGGTCCCGCCTGCGCGGTTGAATTCATCCACGTTTATTCTTTGATCCATGACGATCTTCCTGCTATGGACGACGACGATCTCAGACGCGGCAAAGCCACCTGTCATGTGGCTTTCGATGAAGCGACCGCTATTTTAACCGGCGACGCCTTGCAAGCTTTGGCTTTTGAAACACTGGCCAATGATCCCAGCATTACCGCAACTGCTGAAGGCCGTTTGAAGATGATTAGCGTTTTAACCAAAGCCAGCGGCTCTCAAGGCATGGTAGGCGGTCAAGCCATCGACCTGGAATCAGTCGGAACAAAATTGACCCTGCCTGAACTGGAAAACATGCATATCCATAAAACCGGCGCGCTGATTCGTGCCAGCGTCAATATGGCGACGCTGGCGAAAGCGGATATTGATCCCAATGTTGCCAAGAAACTGGACAATTACGCCAAATGCATCGGCTTATCGTTCCAGGTTAAGGATGATATTCTCGACGAAGAAAGCGACACTGCAACCTTGGGCAAAACCCAAGGCAAAGACCAGGACAACAACAAACCCACCTACCCTGCGCTGTTGGGTCTGGCCGGCGCCAAACAAAAAGCCCAGGAACTGCATGAGCAAGCATTGGACAACTTGAGTATTTTCGGCAGCGAAGCCGATTTATTGCGGGATTTATCGCTTTATATTATTCAGCGGGACCATTAGAAATATCGTATTTTCACCACGAAAACACGAAGTTTTATCGCTCACGTCCATAAGTTTATGCGTTTTCCAAGCTAAGTTTTTCAGCTCAACTCACCCAAAACGTTTCGACCGGAGCAACATGCCCGGTCGGCGTTTAGAAAATAATTGCCGGTTTATTGCCATTACCCAGAAAAGCAATCCACAGCAACACGCCAATCAATTGTTTTGTAAAGACATTCTTAAAACGGCACTCTTCATGCTCAATACTTAACAAATCGTGTTAGCTATTTTTTGAAGGAGTACGGCCATGACAACACAAAACACAAATACAGCAGATTCATCCTGGACAGTATTTATCGAAATTTTAAGCGATGAATTTACCGCGAAAACAGGATTCGGGGTTTATGCCCATATCACGCCAATGGACGTCAATCAGGCTTACCAACAATATCAACTACGCAATGCGCCGATGCGGCTATTCGTTCGTGAGTATGTCCGGCACTACGTCTAAAGCTATTTGCTCTCGGTAAATTTTGTCCAACGCAAACGGTTGGCGTTGGTAACCACGGTTACGGAAGACATAGCCATAGCCGCGCCGGCAATCATCGGGTTCAACAAAATGCCGAATAGCGGATACAACAAGCCCGCCGCAACCGGAATGCTGATCGTGTTATAGAAAAACGCACCGAACAGGTTTTGTTTGATATTGATGACCGTCGCTTTGGACAATTCAATCGCTTCGGGCACTTTGAGCAAGGAACCTTGCAAAATAACCACATCGGCGCTTTCAATAGCAACATCGGTTCCTGTGCCTATGGCAAAACCGACATCCGCCTGAGCCAATGCAGGTGCATCATTAATGCCGTCGCCGACCATGCCGACGATTTCACCTGCTTGTTGCAACTCTTTAACGACCGCCGCTTTATCTTGAGGCAACACCTGCGCGCGCAGTTCGGAAATGCCCGCCTGTTCGGCAATGGCGTGAGCGGTTATTGGATTATCCCCGGTCACCATGATGATGCGTATATTCCGATCTTTTAACAGCTGCACCGCGTATGCCGAATCCTTTTTAATCGGATCCGAAACAGCAATAATGCCGGTTATATTGTTATCTACAGCAAGCAACATCGGCGTTTGACCTAAAGCCGACAGTTGTTCCAGCCGCTCATTAAAACGTGTGAAACTAACGCCTTGCTCATCCATCAGCGCCTTGTTGCCGAACAGCACGCGCCGCTCGTTAATGGTCGCCATCACTCCGTGGCCCGCGACGGCGACAAATTGTTTAACTTTTTCCAATTTGATTTGCTTATCTTCCGCTGCCGACAAAATAGCCGCCGCCAACGGGTGTTCCGAGCCTGATTCGATACTCGCCGCCCATTGCAGCACCTGCTCTTCGCTAACGTCGCCGATGGCGTCAACCGTTGAAACAGTCGGCTTGCCCTCGGTTACCGTGCCGGTTTTATCGAGTATTAAGCAAGTCAGCTTCCCCGCCGTTTGCAAGGCTTCGCCCTTCCGAATCAAAATTCCCGATTGAGCGGCGCGGCCCACCGCGACCATCACCGAAATAGGCGTCGCCAAACCCAAGGCGCAGGGACAGGCGATAACCAGAACGGTCATTGAAGTAACAAAGGCGTAACCCAATGAAGGCTCAGGCCCAAAAGCGTACCAAAGCAAAAAAGTCAGCACGGAAATCGCGACCACAGCCGGTACGAAAACGCTGGAAATTTTATCCGCCAAGCGGGCGATTTCGGGTTTGCTGCTTTGCGCTTGCCGGACGCTTTTAATAATCTGCGCCAGCGCGGTATCGCGGCCGATCCGGGTTGCGGTAAACAAAAAACTGCCGGTCTGGTTCATGGTTCCGGCAACCACTTCCGCACCTGCGTTTTTTTCTACCGGCAGAGACTCGCCGGTCAGCATCGACTCGTCGACCGTGGAATGCCCTTCCAGCAACACGCCGTCAACGGCGATTTTCTCGCCGGGCCTGACTCTTAACGTTTCGCCCAAACCGACTTGCTCGATAGCGACATCCATTTCTTCGCCGTTTCTGATCACACGCGCGGTACGCGGCTGCAAACCGATCAGTTGCCGAATGGCGCTGGAGGTCTTGCCCCGGGCTAATGTTTCCAAACCGGAGCCCAGATTTATGAAGGCCAGAATCATTACCGCAGCTTCAAAATAAGCATGTTTCGCCAAGGACGGCAAAGTAGCGTAATAATCGATAACAATGCAGGAATACAGCCACGCCGAACCGGTACCCAAGGCAATCAAGGTGTCCATGTTAGCTTGGCCCAACATTAATGACTTGTAGGCGCCGCTGTAAAAATGCCAGCCTGAGTAGACCAAAATGCTTACGGTGATAAGGGCGATTTCCGGCCACACCCATAAACCTGTCGGCGAACCGATTTCCGGCAACCAGCCAAAATGTTCGGATGCCATTAACGATAGACCGAAAACGGCCGCCACCGCCGCTTTTTTCATCAGTTGGCGGTAGCGTTGCAACTCTTGCGCTTCCTGTTCGGAAGGATCTTCAAAACCCTCCATCACCGCGGCGTCATAACCGGCAGCCTTTACCGCCCGCGTTAACAATTCAGGATCGGCCCGGCCTTTAACCACCGCGGAATGATCGGCAAAGTTGACGCTAACCGAAGTTACCCCTTCTACCGCAGCCAAGGCGCCCTCAACGGCGCTGACGCACCCTGCGCAACGCATGCCTAAAATGGATAGGCGCAACTCGTCGGAAGTTTTCGTATTCATAAAGTCACCTTAACCATTACGATGCTTCTACGGAAAAACCTGCATCGATAATAGCCTTAGCAATAACATCCAAACTGGTTTTTTCAGCATCGAATTCAACGTTGACTTCGTTGTTTTGGCTTGACGCATTAACCGACAACACCCCCTCGATGGCTTCCAATTTACTCGTCACATTGGCTTCACATCCGCCGCATTTCATGCCGCTAACGGCTAACGATACAGATTCAGTCATTTCAATCTCCTTAATGTGGGTAGAGAAGCCCCATGCAACATCTCTACAAGAATGGCTTTATATCATACTCGACTGATAGCCGGGAATCATGGTATAAATTCAAGCATATGTGGGTCGGGTTAGCGTTTTTTGTACCCTTTGGGTAAAACCCGATCTACAAATATTTAAATTCAACACCTAAGTAATTAAAAAATGGCAGACATTATAATCGGGCGGCAACAGATTTTTGATCAGAAACTGAATATTTACGCCTATGAGCTCCTTTTCAGAGGCAACGATTTTGACCTGAATCATAAGGACGGCGCTACTCAAGCAACCAACCAAGTCATTACCGACACTATTTTAGAACTCGGACTCAACACCATAGTAGGCCCTCACAAAGCTTTTATTAACTTTACGACCCAAAACATCCTGGACAAAACGCCTTTGCACCTTCCTAAAGACCGGATTGTTATTGAGGTGCTGGAAAATGTTGAAATTGACTCAAGCGTCGTCGCCAACTTAAAAGAACTGTCAAGCCTGGGCTACATCATTGCCCTGGATGACTTTGTCTTTTCCGAGGAATGGACGCCTTTGGTGGAGCTTGCCGACATTATCAAGCTGGATATTCTGGAAATGGGCGAATCCAAAACACGAGCGCTGATCAATCAACTCAAACCCTACAACGTGCAACTGCTTGCAGAAAAAGTAGAAACATATTCCGAGTATCAATACCTTGTCGAATTAGGCTGTGATTATTTCCAGGGGTTCTTTTTTAACAAACCCAATATCGTTTCCGGCAAACGCGTCAGCGTCAATCAATCAGCCGCCATTCAATTGTTAAATACCGTTAACAACCCGGATGTTGAGTTTGAAGACCTGACCAAGATAATATCCCTGGATGTCGGGCTCAGCTATAAACTGCTGCATTATATAAATTCCGCATTTTTCGCCCTACCCAATAAAGTCTCGTCCATCAACCATGCTATTTCCTATCTGGGGCTAAAGGAAATAAAACGCTGGATAAACATATTGACGCTGGCATCCTTATCCAACAAGCCGGAAGCGGTCATGCAAAACGCCTTGATCCGGGGCAAAATGTGCGAGGAGTTGGCCGGTCTGAGCGGCAATAAATCAGACAATTTTTTCCTGATCGGCATCTTATCCAATCTGGATAGCTTGCTGGATATGCCCTTGGATGAAGCGCTCAAACAATTGCCTTTGGCCGACGATATTGTTGCCGCCATACTGCATAAAAAAGGACTGGGCGGCGAAGCGCTTAACTGTGTTATCAGCTATGAACATTGGGATATTTCATCAATAGCCTTTAAGGATATTGACCAATCGATCATTGGCGACGCTTATATTCACAGTATAACCTGGGCGAAAGACGTTATGGGCAATATAAACTAATGCCACTAAATACCGTCACCCACCAGACTATCGCTCTTGCCGGCATCGCCCAGTCAGTGGCGCTGGTGCAGCAACTGGCAACAACCGGCAGCGCTGATTCGTCGGCCCTTGAGGCCAGCATTACCAGCCTTTTTGTTAATGACGAACATGGCGTGGAAAACGTGTACGGCGGATTATCGGGCCTTAAATTGGGACTTGAGCGGCTTAACGATCAACTGACCGGCCTCAAAATAGCCAATCCCGAACAAGCGCGCTATGCCGCCTCGCTGGTTTTCCTGGAGAACCAACTATCCAAGCAACCGGCCCTGCTTAAAACCATTTTCACCGGAATTGAGCGCGCCCAGACACAATCGGAGCATTTCGGCCTGCTACATGAAAACGTACTGGCGAATCTCGGCGAGATTTACAAGACCACCATCAGCACCCTGCAACCGAGAATCATGGTCAACGGCGAACAGGAATATTTATCCAGACCCGACATCGCCAATAAAATACGCGCCTGCCTACTGGCCGGCATACGTTCGGCTATCCTTTGGAAACAATGCGGCGGCACTCGCTGGAAGTTCCTGTTCTACCGTAAAAAAATCCAGGCTGAATTACAAAAGCTGCTGCAACGCGCTTAGCGGCCCGCATGACCACCCTTATCGAAGCCGAGCGCCTGACTCGTTATTACGGCAAACATTGCGCTGTTAACGATGTCAGTTTTACCTTAGCCAAAGGCGAAGTGCTCGGCTTTTTAGGCGCCAACGGCGCAGGTAAAACCACCACCATGCAGATGCTGTGCGGCAATCTCGCACCCAGCGCCGGACAAATTAAAATCAACGGTTTCGATCTGCTGGATCAGCCCAAAGCCGCCAAACTGAACCTGGGTTACCTCCCCGACACACCGCCGCTCTATAAAGAGTTAACCGTACAGGAATTCCTGCTTTATTGCGCCCGACTGCACGGCATCGCCACAAACGCCGTCGCTCATGCCATTAACCGAACCAAAGAGCGGTGCGGCTTAACCGATGTCGCCGACCGCTTGATCGCCAACCTGTCCAAGGGTTTTCAACAGCGGGTCGGCATTGCCCAGGCTATCCTGCACAATCCCAAAGTGATCGTGCTGGATGAACCGACAGTTGGCCTTGATCCCATTCAAATCAGGGAAATCCGCGCCTTAATACGGGAATTAGGGCAGGATCACGGCGTCATTCTGTCCACCCACATACTCACCGAAGTGCAGGAATCCTGCACGCACGTCCAGATTATTGACCAAGGACAGTTGATTCTGAATGAAACCATCGCCGGACTCAACCGGCAAATGGATACCGGCACCCTGCAAGTCGCCACGCGACTAATGCCTGACATTAACAACTTGTTGACCATCCCCGGCATCAGTTCTATCGAAAGCATTACCGGAAACCGGATCGTCATTCACCACAGCGTAACTGCCAACCCGGCCGAACAAATTGCCGCGCACATCATTGCCGCCGGATGGGGACTACAGGAATTGACCCCGGTAAAAAGATCGATGGAAGATATTTTTATCAGCTTGACCAAAGAGCATCGCGAGTTATGAGCATGACTTGTGACTTATTTACGACTAATCACGGAATGCTGAAAAACAGGTGCTTAAAAGTTTTTTATTCACCACGAAGGCACGAAGAACACGAAGTTTTATACCTTCGTGCCTTCGTGGTGATATTTCTTACTTATTATTAATTAGTTATCATGATTTTAACCATTGCTTCCCGCGAATTCAGAACCTTGTTCTTATCGCCGATGGCCTGGACGATATTAGCCATATTGCAATTTATACTGGCGTTCCTGTTTCTAACCCAGGTTGAAGCCTTCACCACGCTCCAGCCCAAACTGGCTTCGATTGAAGGCGCGCCCGGCTTGACCGACATTATCGTGCCGCCGTTATTCGGCAACGCCGGCATCATTCTGTTGCTGGTCACGCCGCTATTGACGATGCGCCTGATCTGCGAAGAACGCCGCAACAAAACCTTATCTTTGCTGCTTTCCGCGCCGGTTTCCAATATCGACATCATACTCGGCAAGTATTTGGGCATACTCGGACTGATGCTGCTGATCATTGCACTGATCACCCTGATGCCGCTGTCTTTGCTATGCGGAGCCGAGCTGGATTTGGGCAAACTGGTTGCCAATATCCTAGGCTTGCTGCTGCTGGTTACCGCATTTACCGCGATCGGCCTGTTTATGTCCTGCATCGCCGGACACCCCACCGTTGCCGCGATGGGTACTTTCGGTATATTGCTGCTATTGTGGATTCTGGACTGGTCGGTCGGCATGAACGATCAACGCAGCGAACTGTTTGAATACCTGTCGATCCTCAGGCACTTCCAGAACCTCCAAAGCGGCCTGATCAGCACCGTCGACGTCAGTTACTTTTTGCTGTTTACCGCCACCTTCATCGCGCTGAGCATCCGCAGCCTCGATAACGACCGCTTGCAAAAATGAACATATCGCCGCATAAACACCAGCAAATCCGCTTAAAAAACGGACTGATCACCCTGGCTTTATTATGCCTGCTAGGTACGCTGGCCTGGTTAAGCACCCGCTACAGCGCAGAAACCGACATAACCGGAAACAGCGGCAACAGCCTATCCCAGGCATCGCAAAAACTGCTGGAATCGTTGCCTGATAACATTCATGTCACCGCTTATATTAAAAAAAGTCAGCCGCTAAGAAGCCAAATCAGCCAATTGATTGACCGCTACAAACGCCATAAAACCGATCTTGCACTGACCTTTATCGATCCCGATTCTGACCTTAAAAAAACCCGCGAACTGAATATAGACGCGGCAGGCGCCATTATTGTCGAATATCAGGGCCGAAGCGAAAAACTGAACTTTATCGACGAATCATCGCTGACCAATGCGCTGCTGCAACTGGCGAATGCCGATGAGCGCTGGGTCACCTTCCTGACCGGCCACGGCGAACGCGCCCCGGACGGCATCGCCAACTTCGACTTAGGCCAATTCGGCAAGGAACTGGATCGCCGCAAAATCAAGGCTCAAGCCATCAATCCGGCGACCATGCCGGACATTCCAGGCAATTCCGCGTTACTGGTGCTGACCGCCCCCGCCGTGCCGCTGCTGCCGGGCGAACTCGAACTCGTCAAACGCTATATCAGGCAAGGCGGCAACCTGCTGCTGCTGACCGATCCGGGCAACCACCATCTGGATGCCATAGAACAGCTCCTGGGTTTGCGCCAGCTGCCGGGAACCCTGGTGGACAGCCAATCCAAGCTTTACGGCATCAACGATCCCAGCTTCGTGCTCGCCGGTGACTATCCGCCGCATCCGATCAGCCAGAGCTTCCAGACCATAACCGTTTTTCCGGTTACCGCCGCGCTGGAAATCAGCGATGAAACGGATTTTCAAGCCGTGGCGTTACTTAAAAGCGCAGCCCAGTCATGGACGGAAACCGGCCCGATAGCGGGAAAAATGCTTTTCGATGCCGACGGCGACGAAAAACAAGGCCCGCTTGCCTTCGCTTATGCCTTAACCCGCCCTTCGGCAAGCTCGGGACAGACCGGCAAGTCTGCCGAACAGCGCATCGTCGTGGTCGGCGATGGGGATTTTCTATCCAACGCCTATCTCGGCAACGTCGGCAATCTGGACATGGGCTTAAGAATGATCAACTGGCTGATTCACGATGACCGGTTTATCAACATCCCGGCCAAAATCGCAACCGATAAAAACCTGCAATTAAGCCAGATCAGCGTCGCCGTTATCGGCTTCGGTTTTTTGCTTGCGATACCGTTATTGCTAATGGGCACGGGCTTTTATATCTGGCGTAAACGCAAGCAGCGTTAAGGATAGGGTCGGCAAGATTGAATGGCTTCGCCCTTCCTTCCTGTTACGTCTCGCGAACTCGAGTCGCTTCCTGAGCACATCACTTATCCGCACCGGCTGATTATCGGGCAAACCGCCCTTCAGTAAGGTTTGGCACGCCGCCATAAGCTATTTGCCGCCAAGACTCTTACTATAAGTTTTAGATAGTTTTACCCATCCGGCATTCAACGACCACGTTGCCTTCCAGTCAGAAAATTTGTTGGCTGGCATTGGACGAGCAATGCCATACCCCTGGGCCAACTCGCAGCCCATCGAGAGTAGCATTTCCGCATGCGCCAGCGTTTCTACGCCTTCAGCAATCACTTGACGCTTAAAAGCGGTCGCCAAGCCAATCACGCCTTTGACAATGGTCAGATCATCCGGGTCATCCAGCATATCCCGCACAAAGCTTTGATCGATCTTCAGTATGTCTGCCGGGAAGCGTCTCAGATAGGTTAACGAAGAGAAGCCGGTGCCGAAGTCATCCAGGGCAAAATGCACCCCCATTTCGCGGCAGACATGCATAATGTCCGTCACTGCCGCCATGTCCTGTAAAGCGCTGGACTCTAATATTTCCAACTCCAGACTGCCCGGTTGAACATCGGGATATCCGGACAGCAGCGTCGACAGGCGTGCCGGAAAGTTCTGCTGCTGTAAATGATAGGCATCGATATTGACGCTAACTGAAAGGTTTTGCCCTTTTGCTGACCATTCGCTGATCTGAGTCAATGCCGAATCGATTACCCATTCGCCTAACGACACGCAGATAGGATGGTTCTCGATATGGGGCAGAAAGTCGGCAGGCGATAATAAGCCGCGCTCCGGGTGCTGCCAGCGGATCAAGGCTTCGGCGCCGATCACCGCGCCGGTATTCAAGTTGACTTTGGGCTGATAATGCAGCACGAACTCGCCTTGATCGAGGGCGGAGCGAATTCGTTCAATATTTTCAAACTGGGTTTTAACAGCAACATCCCGTCCGACATCAAACACATGGTAACGGTTCTTGCCGGCCTGCTTGGCGATATACATGGCCTGATCCGCATGGCGCAATAGCTGATCGGTATCGGCTTTATCATGTGGGTAAAGCGTGATGCCGATACTAGCTGAAACCTGCAACGAAACCTGGTTTATGAAAATCGGTTTGGCGGCGGCTCTCAGCAAGCGTTCGAGCACGGGTTCGAATTCAGTCATGTGCCCCAAATCAACGACTATCGCTATGAATTCATCGCCGCCAATGCGCGACAAGGTATCCCCTTCCCTCAGCACATCCTTCAAACGCTTTGAAACGGCAATCAACAGTTGGTCGCCCATGTCGTGACCATAGCTATCATTAACGGCTTTAAAGCCATCCAGATCGATATAAAGCACGGCAAGCGATTGATTGTGCCGCTCGCATTGAATCATGGCTTGTTGAAGACGATCAGTCAGCAACACACGGTTAGGCAAGCCGGTCAGCGCATCGTAATGGGCAATGTGTTCGAGTTGCTGTTGGTGTTCTTTAATAGCGGTGATGTCGGTAAACAGGGCGACATAATTTTGGATTTTACCCGTACTATCGCGCACGGCGCTAATGGTCAACATTTCAGCATATACCTGGCCATTCTTGCGCTGATTCCAGACTTCACCCGACCAATAGCCCTTGGCATTAAGTTCATCCCATATCATCGCGTAGAAGGATTGCTCTTGATGTGCTGAATGCAGAAAATCCGGTTTTTTGCCCAACGCTTCTTCGCGAGTGTAGCCGGTTACATGACAAAACGTGTCGTTGACTTCGATGATGGCATTAAAGGCATCGGTAATCATGATGCCTTCGCGAGCATGGCTAAAGACACTGGCGGCCAGTTGTAACTTGGCTTCCGCTTGTTTGCGTTTGGAAATATCTTCGACAATAGACCAAATATAACGCTGTCCGTCCAGCCCGTTGACGAGCCTGCCGTTGAGATTGATCGCAACCAGGCTGCCGTCTTTGCGGCGGTACTGTTTTTCGTAGGGTCCGTAGCAACCCAAGCGTTCCAGCGATTCCAACTGAAAAATCTCATCCTGCTCGAACTCCTTCGGCGTTAGCGTCCAGTAGTCGATGGCCTTCAATTCATCCACAGGATAGCCGCAGATCACGCGAAAGGCTTCGTTGAATTCGATATAACGTCCGGTCATATCCGTTAAAGCAATACCCAAGGGCGCAAGTTCATATAGACTGCGCAATTTTTCTTCGCTGGCCCGCAGGGATTCTTCGGCAAACTTGCGCTCGGTGATGTCTATGTCCATGCAGACGAAGCCGACGCGGTCATCTTCCAAGGGGATCGCGAAGACGGTGGACAGCGTCCACCTCTTATGGCCGCTGCGGGTGCGTATTTCTGCCTCAAACGGGCCATAGGAGCAACCGCTTTTCCTAATCTGAACCAGAGTGCGCTGAAATTCGGCGGCCGCTTCCGGCGTATAGATCAGGGCATCAAGCGTCTTGCCTAGCGCTTCCTCTGCCGTCCAACCAAACGTTTTCTCAGAAGCTGTTTAAAAACCTAAACGATCGATTAAGCTGCAACAATTTTGGCCTAGGAGGGCTGGCGGTTGTACTTGACGAATTTAACCGACGAGCAATGGCAGTTGTTATGTCCAGTTTTTGAAATTG
>Ga0208271_100054_pt1 | contig 66013 bp, 55 predicted proteins | sample LakWasM111_LOW13_2_FD_183927 | JGI IMG/M metagenome (GOLD analysis project Ga0208271, IMG submission 183927) | Freshwater sediment methanotrophic microbial communities from Lake Washington under simulated oxygen tension - Sediment Metagenome... | ecosystem: Environmental > Aquatic > Freshwater >...
GTACGTGAACTTCGAGATCGTGCATTTGTAGAACTTAGGCTTGAAGATAAGTTTTAATAGTACTAATTAAATAGCACTAAACCAAAGTGACAAGACCATTACCACGTATTGCTGTAACTGCAGGCGAACCTGCTGGCATCGGTCCTGACCTGTGCGTTATGTTGGCACATCAACCGCTGGATGCTGAGTTAGTGGTGGTCGCTAACACAGAAATGCTACAGGCACGAGCTAAATCACTTAATCTCACACTGAATACTGTGGCATATGATGCAAACATCAATCAAGCACATACAGGAAATGGATCTCTAACTGTTTTAGATCAAGCAATCAATGCCCCTGTTGTCGCAGGCCAATTGAATACTAGCAACAGTGATTACGTACTAGAAACCTTAAAAAAAGCAACTTTAGGCTGCATTAAAGGTGAGTTTAATGCCATGGTCACTGCACCTGTTCATAAAGGCATTATTAACGATGCAGGTATCGCTTTCAGCGGCCATACTGAGTTCCTGGCAGAATTAACCAATACAGCACAAGTGGTGATGATGTTAGTCGCGGGCAACCAGTCAGACAGCATGCGCGTTGCGCTTGCCACCACGCATCTGGCGTTGAAAGATGTACCACAGGCCATCACCAAAAAAAGCCTAGAAACGACTATTCGCATTTTGCATCATGATTTGGTCAATAAATTTGGCATTAAGAACCCGCGTATTTTAGTGGCCGGACTCAATCCTCATGCTGGAGAAGACGGCTATCTAGGCCGTGAAGAAATAGAAGTGATTAACCCAGTGCTAACCAACCTGCGCGAAGAAGGAATGAACCTGATTGGCGCATTGCCAGCTGACACATTATTTGCAAAACACCATTTAAAAAATGCAGATGCCGTTTTAGCCATGTATCACGACCAAGGACTACCAGTGTTAAAACATGCAAGCTTTGGTGAGGGGGTTAACGTAACCTTAGGCTTACCGATTATTCGCACCTCAGTTGATCATGGCACAGCGTTAAACCTTGCTGGCACAGGCAATATTGAAATTGGCAGCTTGTTAGCAGCGATTCAATTAGCTATTCAACTTTCTAACAACAAGCCATTGCTTGGTTTGTAAACTTCCACAAGCACTTATCTATTATCGACTGACGCTATGAAACACATTGCAAAAAAACGCTTCGGACAAAACTTTCTGACTGACCAAGGTGTTATTTCTAGTTTGGTTGAAGCCATCTCGCCAAAGAAAGATGACCTGATGGTAGAGATTGGCCCGGGCTTAGGCGCATTAACCAAACCGTTGATGCAACAATTAGAAATGCTACATGTGGTGGAAGTAGACCGTGACATTATAACCTGGATGGAAAAAGCATATGCGCATAACAAAATTACCATCCATAACTCAGATGCACTTAAGTTTGATTTTTCTAGCCTAGGTAATGCAATTAGAGTGGTGGGCAATCTGCCTTATAACATTTCCACCCCCATCTTGTTTCATCTACTCGACAATGTCGCCGTAATCATCGATATGCACTTTATGCTACAAAAAGAAGTCGTAGAACGTATGGTTGCCACACCCTCTACCGCCGCTTATGGAAGACTCAGCGTGATGTTGCAATATCGCTTGCAAATGGAGTATTTATTCACCGTACCGCCCGAGGCTTTTGACCCTGCCCCTAAGGTTGAGTCAGCATTTGTCCGCTGTGTACCTCATGCATCTTTACCATATACGGCAAAAGATGAAACTTTATTTGCGCAAATAGTCACGGCTGCATTTGGTCAACGCAGAAAAACATTGCGTAACACGCTCAAAGGCTTATTAGATGACGAAGGATTTACGGCTGTAGGTATAGATTCTCAACTTCGTGCAGAGAATTTAAGTGTCGCAGCGTTTGTGAATATCAGTAACTACTTAAGCCAGAAAATTTAAGCGTTATATCATCAAATTCAACAGGAGATTGAGTCGATTAATCGTCTTAGCATCAATAATCTTAATTAACTAGTTTTAAGTAATGTTCACAGCGCACTCTGTGGTGAACGCTATTTTTAAGATAAAATCTACATTCAAATTTACCATTAAGGACTTCCAAACAATGCGAATCATTCTTTTAGGCGCTCCAGGTGCGGGCAAAGGCACACAAGCTACTCACTTACGTGAGAAATTCAATATCCCACAAATTTCTACTGGCGATATGCTACGTGCAGCAGTAAAAGCAGGTACGCCACTTGGTTTGGAAGCCAAAGCATTCATGGACAGCGGTGGCTTAGTGCCAGATGCTGTGATTATCGGTCTAGTCAGTGAGCGGATTAAAGAGGCTGACTGTGTGAATGGCTTTTTATTCGATGGTTTCCCACGCACCATTCCACAAGCAGAGGCGATGAAGAATGCAGGCGTAGGTATCGATTATGTCGTTGAAATTGACGTACCAGACGAAGCAATCATTGAACGCATGAGTGGTCGTCGTAGCCACCCAGCAAGCGGCCGGACTTACCACATTAAATTCAACCCGCCAAAAGTAGAGGGTAAAGATGATGTGACCGGTGAAGACCTAGTGCAACGTCCTGATGATGCAGCAGAAACTGTGAAAACACGTTTAGATGTTTATCACAGCCAAACCAAACCCTTAGTGAAGTACTACTCAGACTGGGCAAGCAGCGGCACCGCTGGCGCACCTAAACACATATTTGTGAACGGATTAGGTGATATGAACGTGATTCGTGACAATATTTTTGCAGCTTTAGTATAAAATCTAACTTAACAATCGTAATAAATGATTTTAAAATAGGTTAGTAAACTAGCGATAGGAGAGGTCTTTATGCTCAAGAAAACATTTGATGATGAAATGCTCGAACGCATTATTGAGGCCTCTCTTATCTACATGTGCGCATGCCCTGCACAAGTCGCAAAAGAACTGTTAGACATGCGACAACTTTATACTTATCAACAAAACTGCTTGAGTAACAATCCATTAAACACTAAGGTACATGAGCTAATTGCCGAGACAGTAAGCGACAATCATGAACGCATGGAGGCCACTTTAGATTCAATTCTCACACTTGAGAACTGGGATCGTGCAACCTTGGAGATGCCAGAAGGTTTAAGAAGGTTAAGAGATAAATTAATAGAGGAGTCTTAGCACTAACCCTGATATCTCCATGAAATCTAAAGATGAAAACTTATTTAAATCTTTAGACTAGCCTTCATATTACTTTCCTAAGTAATTAGTTCACAACACCAAAGTTGACTAATTTACTGACAAACCTACATCCATCAATACTCCCTCTCAATGATGTGTGTTTTGACTCTTCGCTTATTCATACCCTACAAGGTATAATTCGATAATCTAAAAATTAACTCTTAAGCTACCTTCATGCAACAGCAATATCCTTTTAAAGACATTGAGCAATCAGCACAAGCCGATTGGGAAACCAATCAAACCTTTGCAGCAAGTGAACACTCGGACAAACCTAAATACTATTGTTTATCTATGTTCCCATACCCTAGTGGACGATTGCATATGGGGCATGTACGTAACTACACGATTGGTGATGTATTAAGCCGCTTCCATAAAATGAAAGGCTTCAATGTCATGCAGCCGATGGGCTGGGATGCATTTGGTCTGCCTGCTGAAAATGCAGCAATCAAAAACGAAACTGCTCCTGCTGCTTGGACCTATAGCAACATTGAGCACATGAAAGCTCAACTTAAACAATTAGGACTTGGTGTAGACTGGAATAGAGAGATTGCAACCTGCAAACCAGAATACTATAAATGGGAGCAATGGCTATTTACCGAGCTTTTCAAAAAAGGGCTTATCTATAAAAAAACCTCAACCGTCAACTGGGATCCAGTAGATGGTACGGTACTCGCTAATGAACAAGTGATTGATGGCAGAGGCTGGCGCAGTGGTGCTTTAGTAGAAAAACGCGATATTCCACAGTACTTTATGAAAATCACGGCGTATGCGGAAGAGTTGCTGACTGATTTAGATAAGCTTGAAGGTTGGCCTGAGCAAGTAAAAACCATGCAGCGCAACTGGATCGGTAAAAGCTATGGCTGCGAAGTGGAGTTTCCTATCGTAGGCCAAAACGGCAACCTTAAGGTGTATACCACACGCCCAGATACATTAATGGGCGCAACTTACGTAGCAGTTGCAGCAGAGCACGCACTAGCGACGCAAGCCGCTCAAAACAACCCTGTATTGGCTGACTTTATTGCCGAATGCAAACGTGGGAGTGTAGCTGAGGCTGACGTTGCGACAGCAGAGAAAAAAGGCATGGCCACAGGTCTATTTGTTACACACCCACTCAATGGTGAGCAATTGCCAGTATGGGTAGCTAACTATGTATTAGCTAGCTACGGTGAAGGTGCAGTGATGGCGGTGCCAGCACATGACGAACGTGATTTCGAATTTGCTGGTAAATATCATTTACCAGTGAAAGCGGTTATTAAACATAGCGAAACTGACGCATTGCCAATGACTGAGCATGGTATCTTATTTGACTCAAAAGAATTTGATGGCTTAGATTTTGATGGTGCAAGTGCTGCTATCGCCGCCGCCTTATCATCTAAAAACTTAGGTAAACGTCGCACACAGTACCGCTTGCGCGACTGGGGTGTTTCACGTCAACGTTATTGGGGTTGTCCAATCCCTATTGTTCACTGCAAAGACTGTGGCGAAGTCCCAGTCCCTGCTGAACAACTACCAGTGGTATTACCTGAAGACGTAGTGATGGATGGTGTTGGCTCGCCCATTAAAAAAGACCCAAGCTTTTATGAAACCACCTGCCCTACTTGCGGTGGTGAAGCAACGCGCGAAACCGATACATTAGATACATTCTTTGAATCATCATGGTACTTCGCACGTTACGCCAGCTTTGATAGCACAACATCCATGGCAGATGAACGTGCTAACTACTGGCTACCTGTTGACCAATATGTAGGCGGTATTGAGCATGCAATTTTGCATCTGTTATACGCACGCTTCTTTAACAAACTCATGCGTGATGTTGGGCTAATTAAAAACGATGAGCCATTTACCAACTTGCTTACACAAGGCATGGTACTTAAAGAAGGTACCAAAATGAGTAAATCTAAGGGCAACACGGTAGATCCACAAGAACTGATTGACACTTACGGTGCAGATACTGCACGTTTATTCATGATGTTTGCAGCACCTCCAGAGCAAAGCTTAGAGTGGGCAGACAGTGGGGTTCAAGGTGCGCATCGCTTTTTACGTAGGTTATGGCAAGCAACTTATGACCACGCTGCGCTCGGCACTATAGCAGCCTATACAACTGGTGACTTAAATGCGGAACTTAAAACATTAAGACGCCAACTACATCTAACTATTGAAAAAGTAGCTGATGACTACGGCCGCCGCCATAGTTTTAACACAGCGATTTCATCAGTAATGGAGCTAATGAACGCACTTGCAAAGGTCGAAGGTGTTGATGATACGTCGCGCCAAGTACGCCAAGAAGTGTTACAGAATGCAGCGTTGTTACTATCGCCTATTGTGCCACACATTTGTCAGGCGTTATGGGCAGAGCTATGTCCAAACAGCCACATTCTTGACGCTGGCTGGCCTGTTGCAGATTTATCTGCAACAGTACAAGACAGTATCGAGTATGTTATTCAAGTGAATGGAAAACTACGTGGCAGCATCAACGTTGCGAAGTCCGAAAGTAAAGACAATTTAGAAAAGCTAGCTTTAGAGCAACCTTGCGTGCAAAAATATATTGAAGAAAATATGAGTGTGCGTAAGGTAATTGTCGTACCAAATAAACTTATTAACGTCGTTGTGGGGTAAAACATGCAATACCTGAACTTAACATTTACACGTCATTTAAGTTGGGTTATTTTAGCCACCATGCTGATTTCAGCATGTGGCTTTCAATTGCGTGGCACTGCACCGTTATCATTCACAAAACTGCACCTTCAAGGGGCCGAACTGAGTATTAAAAAGGATTTAAAACGTGCACTTGAAGTAAATGGAGTCAAGGTCGTTGATCAAACTGAAGAGGCAGAGATGCTACTCGAACTCGTGAATGAAACAAGTGAAAAGCGCATTCTGTCTTTGAGTGGTGGCGGGTTGGTGCGTGAATTCGAACTGTACTATGCTGTTAACTTCAGGACACGAGCCCAGAACAACCCATTGTGGGGGAAAATGCAAACAATACAAATTCGCCGAGATTTCTCTTACAACGATAATGCATTGCTAGGTAAAGCTGAAGAAGAGGCAGGGCTGAATCTAGATATGCGTAAAGAGTCTGTTCGAGCTATATTACGTAGACTATCTGCCACTAATCCAGAGCAATAAGCATTCATAATGCGCCTTACTCAAGCTCAGCTGGAGTCTCATTTAAAACAAGGCTTACAGCCAATTTACGTACTAGTTGGTGATGAGCCTTTAGCACAAAGAGAGTGTTTGGACGCTCTTCGTGTTGCAGCAACAACACAGGGATTTGATGAGAGGACCAGCCTAATCGTTGAACGTAGCTTTAACTGGCAGCAGGTTCAGAACTTTGGGCAATCAATTTCACTTTTTTCAAGTCGTCGATTATTAGAGTTAAATATCCCCAATGGGAAGCCAGGAGTTGAAGGTGCTAAAGCGTTGCAGGCATTAGCAACCAAAACACTGCCTGATACCTCAGTCATTATCATTCTCCCTACGTTAGAGCGAGATGCAAAAAACAGCGCATGGTTTTCAACATTGGAATCACATACGCAAGTGATTACACTCAGCGAGGTCGACGCTACCAACTTACCAAAATGGATTGCTAACCGTCTTGCACAACAAGGCCAGCATACTAGTATTCAAACATTAGAGTTTCTTGCTCATCAGGTTGAAGGCAACCTGCTTGCAGCAAATCAAGAAGTACAGAAACTAAGCTTACTCTACCCACAAGGTGAGCTGTCAGATGCAACCGTTCGCGAAGCCGTACTTAACGTATCACGTTACGATGCATTTCAACTTGGTGAGGCTGTACTTGCTGGTGATGCAGAACGCACCGTAAGAGTTTTACAAGGCTTGCAAGATGAAGGTGAAACTGCCGTTGCAGTGATGAACCCGCTGATGTGGGTGTTACGTCCATTAGTACGCATTAAACAAGCAGAAATGCGTGGCGCGAATCTCACTACCGCAATGACCAATGCGCGCATTTATGGTGACAAGCAAGCCCTAGTGAGGCAAGCGCTAACACGTTTAAGCTTGCGCCAGTTAGATGCAGCGCTACAGAAACTAGCGGATATTGATAAAATGGCCAAAGGCGTAATGTTAGGTGATGCTTGGCTAGAAATATCTAGGCTATGTTTCGGCCTAGCCAAAGTACGTAGCCGTTAACTCAATCATAGTAAAAACGTTGCTTGATTCAACGCTTTCCACACTTATCCGTTGCACATGCCTATGCAGCAAAAATGTTTTTTATTAGTGGCAATAAAAAGTATAATTAATCATGAACATACAACAATACATGCAAAATATAGGCATAGAAGCACGTAAAGCTTCTCGCTTAATGGCAAGTGCCGACACCAATCAAAAAAATATCGCACTCGACGCAATTGCGGCTGCGATATTACGTGAAAAAGACACATTACTCGCCGCAAACAAACTAGACTTGAATGCGGCCAAAGCCAACGGTCTAGAGCCTGCAATGTTAGATAGGCTCACCATTACTGAAAAATCTATCAACGGGATGGCCGAAGGCTTAACGCAAATTGCCAGTTTGGCAGACCCGATTGGGGAAATGAGTAATTTTAAATATCGTCCAAGTGGTATTCAAATTGGTCAAATGCGCGTCCCATTAGGGGTGATCGGCATTATTTATGAGGCACGCCCTAACGTGACTGTTGATGCTGCTGGTCTATGCATCAAATCAGGTAATGCAGCCATTCTCCGTGGCGGCAGTGAAGCGATTCATTGCAATCAAGCATTGGCAAAGTTGGTGCATGAGGGCCTAGCGGCGGCGGGCTTGCCGACCACTGCAGTACAGATTGTGGAGACCACAGACCGTGCAGCGGTGGGTGAGTTAATTACCATGAAACAGTACGTGGATGTCATTGTGCCACGTGGTGGCAAAAGTTTGATTGAGCGTATCTCCAATGATGCACGTATTCCTGTGATTAAACATTTAGATGGCAATTGCCATGTATACGTTGATGACGATGCTGACTTTGATAAAGCGTTGCGCATTCTCGAAAACAGTAAAACACAGCGTCTTGGCACTTGCAACACCACAGAATCATTGTTAATTGCTCGTTCAGTTGCAAAAGAAATGTTGCCAAAGCTAGCAGCGATGTTGACATCACATGGGATTGAAGTTCGTGGCTGTCCAGAAACATGTGCACTAGTCAGTGAAGCGAAGCCTGCTACGGAGCAAGATTACTATACCGAATATTTGGCAGCGATCATCTCATGCAAAGTGGTAGAGGGTTTAGATGAAGCGATTGCCCATATTAATCAACACTCTTCACAGCATACAGAAGCGATCGTCACTGAGAACTACACGAAAGCTCGTAGATTTTTACGGGAAGTGGACTCAAGCAGCGTGATGGTGAATGCTTCTACCCGTTTTGCCGATGGTTTTGAATACGGTTTCGGCGCTGAGATTGGCATTTCAACAGATAAGCTGCATGCACGAGGTCCAGTTGGCTTGGAAGGCCTTACATCACTTAAATACATTGTGTTGGGTGATGGACACGTCCGCGCTTAGTACTCTAGAAGTCATAGGGTGGCTTGCCACAGCGAGCCATCCTGATTTCACCTAGCATTTCACTTATGATTTAAAACCATCGATTTAATTCAAATGAAAACCATTGGTATTTTTGGCGGCACGTTCAACCCTATTCATTATGGGCACTTACGCATGGCGCAAGAGCTTGCAGTGGGTTTGAATATCGATTCAATACGCTTTATCCCTTCTGCAAACCCACCACATAAAAGCACACATAATATTAGCGCATCGCATCGCGCTGCGATGGTGGATTTGGCAATTGCCAACAACCCATTATTCCACTTAGATGATCAAGAGCTAAAAAGAACTGGTCACTCATACACCATCGATACACTGCAAAACTTACGTGATGAGTTGGGGCATGAAGTGAGCATTATATTATTGATGGGGAGCGACGCTTTTACACAATTTGACACTTGGCATCGCTGGCAAGAAATCATCATGCTATGCCATATTGCAATGGTGCAACGCCCTCAAGCGAGCAAAATAGAACCTAGCCGTAAACTATCGCCAGTCCTAGAAAATTTTCTGCACAACCATTACACAGAAACAACTGATGATTTGTACACTAGCCCAGCAGGTCATATCACGATGCGACAAATTACAGCGCTAGATATTTCATCAACTGCTATTCGTGATGCATTTCAGCACAGCAAGTCTGCACGCTACTTAATGCCAGATAGCGTGATTGATTACATTCAAACACATCAACTTTACAAATAACCAACTATTCAATGCATGATTATCAGCATAAAATACCTAATGCGTTGTCATACGCCCAACTGATAGCGAGCTTAATACGATGAAATACCATCTACAGAATATTGATCGAAAACTACCACTTACTATTATGTTAGCGCTATCGCTTATCGTCACTGCATGCGGCATTAACCCTGTGACAAAAAAACGTGAATTTCAGTTTGTCTCCGAGGCACAGGAAATCTCGATTGGCACACAAAATTATTCGCCTACCCGCCAATCTCAGGGTGGTGATTATGTACTTGATCCAGAACTGACGGCATACATACAAAGTGTTGGTAATAAATTAGCGGCTGTGTCCGATCGTAAACTCCCTTATGAGTTTAATCTGCTAAATGATTCAGTACCCAATGCATGGGCAATGCCTGGCGGAAAAATTGCATTTAACCGCGGCCTTCTCTATGAGCTTAACAGTGAGGCAGAGTTAGCCGCCGTAATGGGGCATGAGCTAGTACATGCAGCCGCCCGACATGGCGCACAAGGTATGGAGCGTGGCGTATTATTACAAGGCGCGATGATTGCCGTTGGCATTGGTGCACAGAACACAGACTATGCGAACCTGATTGTGGGCAGTGCACAAACTGGTGCGCAATTGGTGAATAGCAAATATGGTCGTGATGCCGAAAGCGAATCAGATTTATACGGCATGCAATATATGAAGAAAGCAGGTTACGACCCATCTGCCGCCGTCACATTACAAGAGACATTTGTGCGACTAAGTGCTGACAGAAAAAGCAATTTCATCGAAGGCCTGTTTGCAAGCCACCCACCTTCACAAGCCCGTGTAGATGCAAATAAAGAAACGCTTAAACAAGTTGGCGCTGGTGGCGAGTGGGGTAAAGAAATTTATGCCAAGAAAACAGCTAAATTAAGAGCAACCCAAGGTGCTTACAAAGCTTATGACGATGCAGTCAAAGCCCTTAGTGAGAAGAATATCGATAAAGCAAAATCACTGATTAACCAAGCAATCGCAGGTGAGCCACGCGAGGCGCGTTTTCAGGAGCTGTTAGGTGACATTGCACTCACAGAAAAGAAACCACAAGAGGCATTAAAGCTGTATGCAAAAGCCATCAAGATGCAGCCCGATTACTTCAAACCACACATCCAAAGTGGTATCGCCTTATTCAATATGGGTAAAAAGACAGAGGCAGAGCCGTTTCTAAAACGCGCCAATGAGTTATTGCCAACGGCACCAGGGCACGCATTATTAGGCCAAATTGCGGAAGGCAAAGGCCAAACTGATGTTGCCTTGCAGCACTATCAAGTAGCTGCCAGTTCTAACTCAGATATCGGTAAAGATGCTATCGCCAGAGCAGTGCGATTAGATTTACCACGCAACCCAGCCAAATACATCAAATCAGGCATACAAAGTGACAATTTAGGCAATTTATTTGCAGTCGTTCAAAATGACACGCCAGTAGCGCTGAGCCGAGTACAAGTGCGCGTCATTCAATATAACGAAAATGGACGCGCGATTGGGCAGAGTCAGCCACTATTGATTAATGGGGTTGCCCCAGGAAAACGCAATCAAGTTGCTATTGGGGAAAGAATTAGTGACCCCAAAGCCATCAACTTCTACAAAGCCATCGTTGAAAGTGCCAGCATCACAGAGTAATTTTTTCCTAGGGTAACTTTCTGAGAAAAGACTATTTGAGAAAAGATGATTACTTTGCGATAAAAGAATCGGTGTTGAAATTTACATCTTTTTGCCAAAGAACTACACTGATACATGGTGCGGCAATACGTTGCTGCAAACTCGCCAAGTTTTCTTCGAAAACAGGCATTTCAGCATCCACTTGATTAGCCACCCAGCCAGCCAATGTTAATCCGCGGGATTTAATTGCCTCTACCGTAAGCAAGGCATGGTTAATGCAGCCTAAGCGCATACCTACCACCAATATGATGGGAATATTCAGTGTGACCGCCAAGTCTGCTAAAGTCTCCTGCCTATTCAATGGCACAAGAAAACCACCAGCACCCTCTACGACCACCACCTCAGCTAATTGCGTTAACTCATGGTATGCCTGCTTAATCTTTTCACAATCAACAATCTCCTCTGCTTGCTCTGCGGCAATATGAGGGGCAATGGCTGGTGAAAAACGATAAGGATTAGTCAGATCTAGTGGGGCAACAACATTACTCGCTGTAGACAATGCAAGTACGTCATCATTCAATAAATCGCCATCAGGTGTCTGCATGCAGCCTGATGCTATCGGCTTCATGCCTATTGTTTGATAACCAGCTTTAGCAAAGTGCCTGACTAATGCACTGGCAACATAGGTCTTGCCGACATTGGTATCAGTGCCAATAATAAAATAAGATTGTTTCATGTTAATTAGTTAGGTAACAACACAAATAACATTAGTATTTCTTACGTGTAAAACTAATTGGGACGGCACCGTCTGGCAATACTTCTTTATCTTTTGCGCGCCAGGCATGACCATACACCACTTCAAATGTCGCAGGCAATTTCCCATCTTGTCTAAACTGCTCGTACTCAGCCTCTAATTTCGTAAAGAAACCACGTCCCAACAACCCTCTGGCACGGCCATCCGTAGCATTATGTGCACCGATACTTTTGAGATCACGCATCACGCTCTTTACATCATCATAAGTCAGCGTGAATCGCTCAACATCCAATACGGGTGCGTTAAATCCAGCTCGAACTAACGCATCACCAATATCATGCATATCAATAAATCGGCTTACACTTGTATACTCACTACCACTGGCGGCACTAGTCGCCACTCTTAACTCACGTAATGTATCAGGACCGAACGTGCTAAACATCAGTAAACCTTCTGGCTGCAATACTCGGTGAAACTGCTGTAAAGCCGCATCTAAATCATTACACCACTGTATCGCCAGATTTGACCATACCAAACTAACACTTGAGTTGGTGATGGGCAAAGCTTCAATATCCGCACAAACCAAGCGTTGTTTAGTCATCCCTACTAAAGACTTGAGTAAATGTAAGACGCCAATACTCGAGTAAGTCTTACGGGTCTGTTGCAGCATAGGGTATGCAAAATCAAGTGACACTACTTGTGATGCTGGGTATTTTCTTTGTAGCGCATGACTACCTAATCCAGTACCACAACCAGCATCCAAGATCACCTGCGGATTCAATTTAACCAAATCTAGGCGATTTAGCATTTCCTCACGCACTTGCTTTTGCAAAATGGCAGCTGCATCGTAAGTCTCAGCAGCACGGCCAAATGAAGCGCGCGCACGCGCTTTGTCTATGCGATAAATATCGTCCGTCATGTTATTACTGCGCTTGGGGTTCTAAAAATTGGACAATCGCATCAATAAACTGCTCTTGATGTGATAAAAATGGCGCGTGAGATGCACCAGCCATCACACGTAAAAAACCTACAGGTAGCGTTTTCATCATCCAATGCGCCGCCTGAACAGGCGCCAAAGTATCACGATCTCCGTGTACTAATAACGTAGGTTTTCTTAAGTGTTCGATTTCTGCACGTAAATCTGTTTCTAACAATATATTCAGTGCACGATATAAAGTTTGCGATGTTGGTGTTGGACGCTCGGCAAATTTGTTACGTAATAATTTAACAGTACTTCTTGCATCATTCGAGCCCATACACTGCAAAGTTAAAAACTGCGTCATGGTTTTGTGATAATCTTCATTCACACTATCTGCAAAGTTACCAAACACGTCTGGCTCAATACCAATATCCCAAGTGGATTTATATTCCACGCTTTCTTGATCAAAACTCTTATTCACAAAACAGGGCGTAGCGCCAACAAGTACTAATCTACGTACTAAGTCTGGATAATCTAGCGCTATGCGTATTGCAACTTGTGCACCTAAAGACCAGCCGACAACATCCGCATGTGCAGGCAAAACTTCCGCCACTTTTTCTGCGGTAGCATGTAAGTGAAACGGCTCAATCGGGCGGCTTAAACCCATGCCTGGCAAATCAATGATGTGTAGCGTGAATAGCTTGCTTAGTTTTTTGACCAATGGCTGCCATACTGCGCCATTCATTCCCCACCCATGTAGCAATACAAGATTAGGGCCTGTGCCTATCACTTCAACATGCAGGTGATTAGCAATCATGCGGCGAGCTCACTTTCTGCCTGATGAATCGCTTCAACAAGTTTCTTCATATCATCCAGTGTATGTGCCGCCGATAGCGATATACGCAGCCTTGCAGTACCCACAGGCACGGTAGGCGGACGGATTGCTGGCACTAAAATGCCACAAGTTTGTAAATACTCACTTAACGCCAAAGCCTCCTTATTACCGCCTACTACCAAGGGCTGAATAGGCGTATCGGAATCCATTAACTGCCATTGATTGAGCTTAAGGTTATTTTTCAAATAGGCGATTGAGCGATTGAGATTTGCACGCAAATCATCACCCTGCTCAATCAACTTAACAGAAGCTGAAAGCGTGGCTGACAACGCTGGCGGTGCAGGTGTGGAATACACATAACTCTTGGCTTTTTGAATCAGATAATCAATCACGACTTGCTCACCCGCCACAAAAGCACCCGCAACACCGGCAGCTTTTCCTAAAGTTGCCATCATGATAATACGTGGCGATTTAACTTTAAAGTGGCTTAATGACCCTTTGCCATGTTCACCCAACACGCCAAAACCATGGGCATCATCTAAATACAGATAAGCGTCATATTTCTCGCAAAGTGCCAGATACTCGGGAATAGGCGCAATATCGCCGTCCATGCTAAACACTGCATCAGCAGCAATCAACTTATGTTTAGCGGTACTCGCCTGTAACAACTTTTCTAGCGCAGCCACATCATTGTGCGGATAGCGTTGAAACTCTGCATGTGAGAAATAAGCACCGTCATTTAAACATGCATGATTTAACTTATCTGCGAAGATTGCATCACCTCGGCCTGCCAGTGCGCCAAGCACGCCGATATTTGCCATGTATCCGGTAGAAAATAGCAGAGCGGCAGGCAACTCAACAAATGCTGCAAGCTGTTTTTCTAAAGCATCATGATAGCGATGATGCCCCGTGATCAAATTAGAGGCACCACTCCCAACGCCAGAATCTCCAGCGGCCTTTTGCATTGCTGCGATTAATTCTGGCCGGTTCGCCAAGCCTAAGTAATCATTACTACAAAAAGAAAGATACGGTTGCTCATTTGCAACAATATGCTCAGCCTGTGGCGAATCTAACAAACGACGCTGGCGCAACAATCCATCGGTTTTGCGCTGGTCGAGTTCACGTTGTAAAGAAGCTAACATTCTGTGTATTAAATCTTGTTAATGCCAAGTTTGGCAAATAATTGCTTATCAGTCTCAGCTTCAGGGTTACCTGTCGTTAGCAATTTCTCACCGTAGAAAATACTGTTAGCACCAGCTAAGAAGCATAATGCCTGAATGCCTTCGTGCATACTCTGACGCCCAGCAGATAAGCGCACAAAACTGTTTGGCATGGTAATGCGAGCGGCCGCGATTGTACGCACAAACTCTAATGGATCTAGCTCTTCAGTTCCGTGTAAGGGTGTACCTTCCACTTGGGTCAATAAGTTAATTGGCACGCTTTCTGGTGGGCGCTCCATATTAGCCAACTGGGCCAGCAAACCAGCACGTTGATTACGTGATTCGCCCATCCCGATAATGCCCCCACTGCAAACGTTGATATCAACGCTACGTACACGGTCTAATGTTTCCAATCGGTCTTGATAAGTACGCGTAGTAATCACTTCACCGTAAAACTCAGGTGCGGTGTCTAAGTTATGATTGTAATAATCTAAACCGGCGTCCTTTAACTGCTCCGCTTGTCCTTCTTTTAACATACCCAAGGTTGCACAAGTTTCCAAGCCCATTGCTTTGACTTCTGAAATCATTTTAAGCACAGGCTCCAAATCACGCTGTTTTGGGCCTCGCCATGCAGCGCCCATACAGAAACGGCTTGCACCATTGTCTTTTGCCTCTTGTGCCGCAGCCAGTACATCATCCAAAGCCATTAAAGGCTCACTTTCAACATCGGTATGGTAGCGGGCAGCTTGCGGACAATAACCGCAGTCTTCAGAGCATCCACCCGTTTTAATAGATAGCAGGGTACTCACTTGCACTGCATTCGGGTCGAAATTGGCACGATGTACCGTTTGCGCGCGATGCATCAAATCACTGAATGGCATCTCAAATAACTCAACAATCTCTGCCACACTCCAGCGATTCACTGTATTTTCTTCATGCGCATGTGTGCTACATGATTTATTTAAACCTGCTTTGAGGTGATCAGTATTGATAACCGCTTCATTAGTAGGTGTTGTTGCTTCTGAGTGAGTTGATGATTCAAGCATTGTATTTCCTTGTATATTTACTAAGGTATCTTCACCAAAGTGGTGATTAAGTGAAATTGAGATAGAATTTAGGCATGATTATACATTGTCAATAAAACCGACTGCAAACTTTGAACAACAGATTAAAATTTAATCAAATACTAGCAAACCTGCAACAAACATGCATACTCTGCGCAAGCCACAACGGTGAAAACCTAGGGCTATGTCAGCCATGCTTAAAGGACCTTCCTTGGCATACAACTACACAATGTCCGCAATGCGCGTTAATCACTAACGGAAGCATATGCGGCAGTTGCATCAGCACACCACCCAGCTTTGATGCTACAACGGCACTACTCACCTACGATTACCCGGTAGATGGCTTACTACAACATTACAAATACAACGCAAGCTTAAATTTAGCACAAACTTTTGCGTCGTTGTTTGCAGAGAAAAAACACACGCAACTGACCATGCAAAATGCAATCAACGTCATCATGCCAATGCCCATGCATCAAAATCGCTTAAAGGAAAGAGGCTTTAATCAAGCACTTGAAATAGCAAAGCTATTGAGTAAGGCTTTCACCATACCGCTAGACTACACCACCTGCCAGCGCACCAAACATACACCACCACAAGCCAGCCTAAACCTAAAAGACCGCATCAAAAACATTAAAGGTGCATTTAGTTGCCAACAGAGTCTGCAACATTTGAATATTGCGATTATTGATGATGTAATGACAACAGGTGCTAGTTTGAATGAACTCGCTAAAACATTAAAACAAGCAGGCGCTGCCCATGTAGAATGCTGGGTGATGGCAAGAACGTTGCCGAAATAAACGCCCTGTCCCATGCTAAGCAGGAATAATTAGCATGACGCAAATCCAACTTAACGAAAACTGATTTTACTTATGTTCCATATTGTTTTATTTGAGCCTGAAATTCCACCAAACACAGGCAAAATAAAGACCTAGATAATTAGTAAATTTTTTTAGTAAGTATTACAATTATGAAAGGCCATATTTTTATATTTAATTTATTGTAATAATCAAACCATGAACCGTATTAATCTTAAGAACACCAAAATTCATGGTACCCATTTTGATAAATTGCAGATATTTTTAGATGATGATGGAAATGTAATTCTCTTACCGATGCTCTGGGCTATACACATCAGCAATACTGGCTCTGTGTATAGCTGGCATAAGCGAAATACTTTTAATTCATCTTATTCTAAATTTAACAACCAAAAAGCTCATCAAGTTGAAAAATACTTCGAACTACGTCCAGTTTCTGAAAATACCATTAATAATTACTTCGGGCATTTATTTAATTTCTTTAAATACATTAATAAGCTAAATAAAGATATAGGAACACCCTCAGCTCATTTTTCAGAGCTAGTTAACAGCAAACTTATCAATCATTATTTAAATGTCGTTCTCCCAGAAAAGCTTCAATCTTCATCATCCTTAAACGCACATCAAGCAGCAATTTCAGCTTATTACTCTTTTTTACATGAACTAGAAATTAAAGATGTAATGCTTTCTACAATCTACAGAAAAACAAGACAATTAATTGCAGAGCTAGATTCTAGGCCTAAAAAGATTAATTACGTATCTCGTAGTGAACGAAGCCTTTTGTTACAGACTTGTAGCAGTTATCGAGACAGACTAATACTTCGAATGGGATTTGAAGTCGGCTTGCGAACAGAAGAAAATAAGGGGCTGATTCTGAACGACTTCAAAGCAAAGAATATTGTCCAAAAGGGCTTATTAAAGCTCTTTAGTGACTTAGATCGCTATCCATCTAAACAAAGTTTTGAATTCGTACTTAGTGGAAAGTATTCCAAAGGTGGAAAAACTAGGAACATATATTTTGATCGTGAATTACTTATTTCAATGAAGAAATATTATGACAATGAACGGTTAATTGTTGAGCAAACATCTGAAAGAACTTCTGATTCACTTTTTCTTCGCACAGACCCTGTTGGCATTGGCTTACCAATAAGTACCGAACAAGCTTCAAATACTTTCAGCAAAGTTTTGAAGCAATGCCCCAATATATACTCTCAACTTAGTTATCATGACCTAAGACATACGTTTGCAACTGAGCTTTATCACGCCGAGCTACTGAATCAAGAAGGTAGGGAAACGAGATCTGAAAGCGCTGCTTTAATAGTAGTCTCTGAGAGATTAGGGCATAAAGATTTATCAACTACAAGACGGTACATTCGCTTAAGACAACAAATGCTGATTATCGAAAATGACTCACTATGAACAATCAATTGTCTAAGATAATTAGCCCAGCAGTCAAAAATGACAACAATGATTTTGATGAAGTATTTCCGAAAAAATCTATAGCTCTAAATGTAATTCCCAAGCGTCTTAATCTAAATGGTAATTTGATACCGCTCAAATTCGACACCAAGTATGTAGAAGATTTATTCCTAGTCATAATTGCCGCTCTGGAGTCAGAATGGTTTAAAGGTCTAGCTTCTAACTCACAGTTGCAGTCCTTTCAAGTAATTAAGAAATTTATTTATTGGCTTAATAATCAAACAATTATAGAAAACAATAGATATTCAATATTGAAAGATTATGAAACATTTCGTGTAAATGAATGTTCTGTAAAACCGCAATCTAGTGGAATAGTACAATTATTGAATCTACTAAATATTGGCATATATGCAACCCATCTTAAGAGTGAAACAATAATTTATGTTGATACTATAATAAAAAATACAGTTGTCTCAATACCTGCTGATCGCGAGCCTGATACTTTAAACAATTTTTTCAGCTCAATACCTTGGTTACGCAATTCAGTGGAAGAAAGAGATTTTCTAAAATTAGAAAGTCCTAAAAGACTTACTGATAGTTTCAGCATAACAATTGCAACTATCCTCTTATTCATCGTTGAACAGAAGAAAATTGCTAAAAAAATTATTTCTAATAATTCTTTTTTGCCAAATGAAACGCTTAAAAAGAGAGCTGAAAATCAATTCTACTGCGGCAATATATTCATTAGATTATGTGAGCTAGACGATAATGGCCAATCTAAAAGCGACCTAACAGAACTAATGATTCTAGATTTCGTTGCCTTATCCAAACGATCAGAATTGAAAAAAGTATGGAGTAAATATAAACATAGACCAGACTCAATATATAAATTCAAATTAAATCGCGAAGGAATATTTAGTCTGCCCAATATCTTTGATAAACACTCATGGAATCATCCTAGTAATTTAGAGCAGATTTTTCTAAGCTGGTTACTTGCCTGGTTAGCCATACAGCCCTCAGATATTGCAAAACTAAAACGTAGTGACTTTGTAGTTTCGAGAAATCAACATGGGCGTCCTGTAAGCGTTTATGTAGCTTACTATAAAGGCCGTAGCAATCGAATTCACGAACCGCCAATGCTGGATGCTCGCCAAATTGAAGCTCAAGCGATTATTGCTTATCTAGAAGAGCTGCCTGATGAAAATACCCGTCTTTTTAAACGTGATACTCATAGAGTTATACCCTTAACTTTTGGCAAGCATTCAATTCCAGAAAGACTTGGAGCGATATTAGAATCTAAAGCGATATCGACTCAAATCACAAAGAATTTATGGCAGCGTCAGTCTAGTTCTCTATTTCCAAAAATGTATGCCGCAGTATATAAATATAAAGAAAATTCTTATAGTAAATGGATGACCTCACAGAAGTTAGAAGATATTCCAAATTTAAAAATATCAGAATATAAAAATAAAGTTACTCATTCTTTACCGTCTCTTCTATTCGGATTATCAGCCATTAAAAATAGTGCGGTTTATGCTAGGACTGATCGCTACCGTGATAACGACCTAATCAATCAAAACTCTCACACATCTCTCACCGAAAAATCCTCTTATCTTACAGATGCCAATAAAGACTGGATAAATCAAAATGGCAGAATTACGCGGATGGTTTTACATGACATGGAATCATATGTTTACAAACCAAATCTAGATACTGCAATAGCTAGCACCTATGAATTGAAACTACGAACAAGAGTAGTTGACGTCTTGGCAAATGGAATCACGAATACTGAAGATTTCAAGATTAATACTCTGGGTCAAGTTATAAATCTGGATATTGATGAATTTAAATTAGAAGTTGAGCCGGACGACATAATAGTACTGCATACAGAAGAAACTGTAGTGAATATGTTGCATTATATAAATGAGGCGGAGCGCCAAAGAATGGCGCTAATTAATCATGCTCTATCTTTTTTTGAGCAGACTGTTCTGCCGACGGCGGAGTGGATGCAATCGCTTTTACAAGAAAGCTTTAGTCCTGTGATTATTCGACAAGCTAAATTAAATTATGAAGAGATCCGAGAGATCCTTCCTCCATTATTTGGAAATGAATTAAGAGGAGGACTTTAATAGTGATACCAGCTCAATTGAAACAGATACGGGAAGAGTTTCCAGTACAGGCAAATTATGGAAAATTAGAACAAATCCTGAACAACCTTGGCCTAAATACAAACAATTTAACTGACATGGAATGGAACTTCAGATCTGGATTATCCATAAATTTTTCTATTGTAAACAAACTCAATGAATCCCATGAGTCTTGGTGCAAGAGCCTTAATATCAACATAGTTTGGTTAGCAAAAATTTTATTTTTAACTAGCACCCAAAATGCAAGGGGCGCAGTAACTTTAAGATGTAAATTTGACCAAATCGTTAAAACATTACATTTTCTCGCTGAACGAAATCAGTTATTCATCAAGGTGCATGACTTAGAGGATTATTTATCCTATGTACTAATGACTAGCATTCATAACAATAGATTAATGAAAAGGCTAACGCCATTAAATTGCCATAATTTCTCTAATGGTCTCGACAGTAAAGAATGGGTAAAAATACTTAAAACTTTAGAACTACCATTAATTGGATTCAATACATCGTTTCCCCACTCAATCTTTACTAATGCACTTAAAAATACAATAGAAACTCTCAGTTCAGGAGGCCTAACGTTTCGAGACTGGAAAGATGGGGGGAGTTTTAATAATTTAACGCTGGACTATGGTCGTTACTACATTGAACATTGTATTGATTTCTTTGATCAACATATATGCTTAGCAATAGCATTAAAGCGTACTTTAGATCAAGCACCTGATATTGCTAAGCATGCTGGATTTTCAGTCAATCATAAAAATCTAAAGTCCTACATCGTATTAGTAATAAATAGTTTTATGTTAGGTAAAGAAGTTAAAGATTTAACGAAAACTGCACGATCAAAACTTTCAGAATCTCGTTTGAAAGCTCTACAAATGAGTACACACACTTTCTTGAAAGATAACCTACGAATAATACATTCATTAGCCTTTCTGACATGTGAAACTAACATTAATGCTCTAGCTAAAAAATTAGGATTAACAAATCTAAGCCAATATCAATTTGATTGTATTAAATATATTATTCAGACCCGATGGACAGAACTCTCACATGAGAACAATTCAGCAATCGTAGAATTAAGAAAATCTGAAAAAGTATTACTAAGAACATTCATAGTTAGAGATATTGATATAGAAGTTATATATGAACATGTAGATAAACTATATAAAAATGCAATTAAAGACTTAGATGTCTCAATGCCTAATATCTCATTTTTTACAAAAGCAGGTATTCATGAAAAGGGGACTCGAAGTACGTACTTACATAACCTATTACGGTTGGTTAAGATTGCAGGCATGGTCAAATTTGTAGCGACAACTGGCTGGAGAGAGAGTGAGTTCGGCTTTAGTCTCAAAGATATTCACACCTATCATAACAATGATGTATTAGATCAATTATCGTGTCCGATACGTTTTGATATTGAGTGGTTTGTCCCTAAAACTAACGGCAAAACGAAAGTCCGACGTGAAATTACACGTTATACATATGAAACCGCAATTTGGTTAGCTGAACTAACAAACGCAAACAATGAGTCGCCATGCATATACAGTTTTTCTGCTAACTCAAAAAACCCTAAATCATCAAGAGAGTTTATTAAAAAAGTAGCGGATCTATGGCCACATTTTATTGAAAATTATGTACCCTTCAAAATTCTAAACATAATCAATGAGCTTAATAATTTAAAAAACAAGATACATTTAGAAAAGTTCGAAAAACAGCGTCTTAAGCATTTACTGAAATGTCACTCAAACGAAAATTGGAAACAATATGAAGATAATCATCTTCTTTGGGAAGCTTATTCACGCGCTTATAATGAATTTGACCGAATAAAATTTTTCTTGGATTATGACTCTAGAGAAAATATTGTTTGGGAGTATCGGCTAGGAGTTTTGAATTCAAAACATAAAATATTATTAGATAAATATTTATCTCAAGAAACTAAAGATGCTATTCATTTATTAATTTCAGCTACAGATATCACTCCAACCTTTACTAAATCCGTTATCAATGAGGTTATGTCGGATTGCCTATACCCAACTCCACACGCCATTAGGCACATGTGGGCGGAATCGGTTTATCGTCGTTTTGATGGCGATGTGGGATGGATGATTAGGTCTAGCTTTAAACATATTAACCTTAATATGTGGCTAGCGTATATTCGTAACAAAGATAATCGTCGACAGCATGATCGAATTAAGCGAAGAATTGTTTCTTCTTTATTACGTAATTATGTTCATAAAAATGGCGTCGGATATGCTGGCGCCATGGATAAATTTTTACGAAGAATCTTTCTGAATACTCATATAGCCACTCTAGAAGAACTTGATGTTTTTGTTGAAAATTACTGTAATGATGAAATTGAGGATATAAAAGCTAACCCATGGGGATTTTGTATACTCAGAAAACGCGGTAAATCAATCGCAAAATGTGCTGAGCTTGGCGTACCTCAACGCCAAAATGCATCACCAGTACTTTGCCTAGGATGCACAAACAATCTCACCCAAGAGGGGAATTTGGAAGGGATTCTTTTGGGTATAAGTAATGATCTAAAAGTTTTACAGAATCCCAAAATTCCTGAATCGTTTCGGATGGCATCCTACAAAACAGTAAGTAACGCTTATAAACAATTAAAACAGTTGAAGCTTGACGAAGTATACTTGCTGGAGATTGAATCAACACTTAAAATCTTTAAGGAAACTCAATTAGCATGAGCATCAATACACTCAGAAAACTAGCATCGAATAAAAACAATGATGGGACTCTACCAGATTGGGTCTCAACAAAAAATGTTTCGCTGGCGGCATATGAATGTATTAACAAATTGAAAGTAGAACGACTAAAATATATTTCAATACATAACAAAGTAAAAGACTATAAAAAGAAAGGACTATATTTAATCACAGCTACTGAGGTCGCAAAGCATATAGGCACTGCAACAACAACTTTGATTAGCACTTCAGCATACTCAACAAAATTAAAATCTTATTTGGATAAAGTTAATAGTGAGCTAGAAGTAGAAAAAGAGTTAAAACTTTCCAAACATCGCAAAACTTTATCAGCAGGAATGAAACAACGGAAAAAAGAGGAAATCTCAAAAGAACTACAACTTCTTCGAGAAGAGCTGACAATACTAAAAACAAAAAATGTCGAAACTCAAATTGAAAAAATTCTAACTACATTATCTTTACCAGTAAAACAAAAACTCGGCATCAATATTTAGGAAGTTTGATAACTCATAATTAAATCATTAATACATTATCTTGCACGACCGGTTGAATCTACAATACTAGATATTTTTATAGTGCGTATTACTTTAAAAAGAGTCACCAATAATTATTTAAAAAAGCCAATTGTAATTATTGCAAAGTCGACACGGCTTTATAGCAGTTAAGTTTTCTTGAGTGCATGGTAGCTTTTTGACAGATAGATTGCTGACGATATAACGGTAAATGATCACCGCATTTCGCCACCATGATGTGTGCCAGTAAGCCGGCACCTGCAAAGCTGCATGCGATGGGGCGGCTAGGCGCTGCTGCTTGCGCGATACAGTTGCCGCATGGACAAGCAAAACGTGGGCGCACATGGCGAATGACGCGGAAACTGGCAGGCACATACTCCAGTACTTCACTGACGTCTTCGCCTAATTGCGTATTCTTACCTAAAAGAGCCACTCATAACAGCCTCAAAAAGGCCATCTAAAACAGTCGCAAAAAAGCCACCCATAATTATCAACAATAGCGGCCACTCGTAATTCTCAAATGAAATTTGGATAAATAGCTGGTTAAGACCTGACCTGCCCCCAATAACACTACCAACTGATTCTGAAAAAAGTCCGTTTAAAAATCAGGTTGCCTGCCTTAGTTTTGACCTGCTCCCTTATTGCCCTACCAGCGTAAAATGAATAAAGTCCACTTTTAGGAGTGGAAGAATGAAGAAGAGTAGATACACAGAAGAACAAATCATTGGTTTTTTAAAGGAAGCAGAAGCTGGATTTCCTATTGCTGATTTATGTAGACGCGAAGGATTTAGTGTCGGAGCGTTTTACAGTTGGCGCGCCAAGTTTGGCGGTATGGAAGCCAGTGAAGCACAGCGCTTACGTTCACTAGAACGCGAGAACTCAGAGCTAAAGAAATTACTGGCTGAAGCCCATCTTGATATATCTGCACTTAAAGTGGCTTTTGGGGTAAAGCGCTAACCCCACAAGCGAAGCGAGAAGGCATACAACGCATACTTGATACTGAAATGATGTCAGAGCGTCGAGCTTGCAGCTTAGTGGGGTTATCCAGATCATCATGGCGCAATCCACCACAAGATGGTGAAGCAACAGCGATACTCAAAGAGCGCATCAAGGCGCTGGCGCATGAACGTAGGCGATTTGGCTACCGACGTATTCACGACATGCTCAAATTTGAAGGTGTTATAGTCAACCATAAGCGCGTGTATCGACTGTATACCGAGCAAAAGCTATCGGTAAAACGACGTAAGAAAGCCAAGCGGCCTATCACAGAGCGTGCAGAGTTGCTCATACCAGATGCACCTAACCAAGTATGGAGTATCGACTTTGTGATGGATAGCTTGGCTAATGGGCGCAAGCTTAAATGTTTAACGATTGCGGACGATAAGACCCACGAATGTGTGGATATTGCAGTAGACCACGGCATTAGTGGCTTGTATGTCACCAGAGTACTGGAACAAGCCGCCATATTTAGAGGCTTTCCACATGCCATACGCACAGACGGTGGTCCCGAGTTTACCAGTCGTGCTTTTATGGGCTGGATGCATACCAATGAAATTGAGCATTTACTGATTCAACCAGGCAAACCAACCCAGAATGCCTATATTGAATCATTCAATGGTAAATTCAGGGATGAATGTTTGAATGAGCAATGGTTCGAGACCTTGGCGCAAGCAAAGAAAGCCATTGCAAATTGGCGCAAGGATTATAACGAAGTTAGGCCGCATAGCAGTTGTGGGCGCATGCCGCCTGCAATCTATGCACAAAAACTAAGGCAGGCAACCTGATTTTTAAACGGACTTTTTTCAGAATCTGGTGGTAGTGTTATTGGGGGCAGGTCACACTTCAATCCATTGCCTGGCGCACGCCAGATATTTGATCTTTCAATTGAGTTAGTCCAAACATCGTGTGGAATGGCTGTGCCATATTACGAGCATACGGGAGATAGGGAGCTACTTTCTGATTGGGCAATGCAAAAAGGAGATGATGGGCTGAGGGCGTATTGGGAAGAAAATAATCAATCAAGTATCGACAACATCCCAACCAATATCATTGCAAAAAATATCTAACCTATCATAAAGTACGTGTTAAACGCCGACTTTGTCATAGAGCGCATCGGAGATGGTTTATACGCAACCATTCAAGGGGCGAAAGTCAAAGAAACTGCAGGCCAAAAGTAGCGCAGATTCCGCATTACAGATCATCCAATCGCAGACATGTTAATGCGTGTGATGGATGAGTCAGATGCCACACGTGATGTGATGTTAGTTAAAGTCGAGCATGGTAATTCTGTGACTACGTATATGCGTAAAATCGGTAAAAAACTTTGGCCAAGAAAGAAGCAGTCTATTACGGTGTATACCGCTCGCCATGCCATGGCTGCCGATTGTAAAGCAGGCATTCATGAAGGGATATATCCTGATTTGGTGTCACAGGTGCTGGGGCATGTTGTGGATAAAACGTCGAGCTAAAGTGGTGCGCGTTTTCAGAGTGGAGGTGTCAGTATGGCGCCGTCGGATATCACTGTGCCTAAGGCAATCAAGCAAAAGGTACGAGCGCACAATCGTCAGCGTGCTATTGATAGAGGCTTGCTTAAGAAGCAAAGTGCTTTATCAGTTATTAGATGAATGCATGCACTTAATACGTGAGTGGCATTAGATCAGCCGTTGATAATTATTGAGGCTCTATATTTTTCCATATGGTAGCGTCAGCTAATATGAATCATTACCACTTCTAGCCTGAGAGTTCTCTCAATAAGCTTGGCTAGTCTATTCAATTTAAAGACAACTCATTCACAACAAAAAGAGCCTCAAAGTCCTCGGGAGGAACTGGCCGCGAGAAAAAGTAGCCTTGACCATAGTCGCATCCTGCCGCTAGAAGAAAATCGTACTGCTCTTTTGTTTCTATTCCTTCAGCAACAACTTTTAATCCAAGTCGATGTGCCATCACGATAATTGCCTCAGGTAACGCCATGGTTGATGAGTCTGAAGATAATTGATTGACGAACGACTGATCGATTTTTAGGTAATCAATATCCAGCTTGTTTAGGTATGAGAGTGAAGAATAGCCCGTACCAAAATCATCAATAGCAACTTGAACGCCATAATCTCTAAGTCGGAGTAATTCATCAGCAACTTCAACCCCTGCGTGGAGTAGTAGTCCCTCAGTAATCTCTACTGCAATATGGCTTCCCTGCATATCAACCGAATGAAGGTAGTCCACCCAATCATTTTGCTTGTTTGTGACATGTGCATGCATTTGTATGGGGGATTTGTTTACGGATACCTGGAATCCACCTTGAGTCATACCGTTCCAACGTTTACTCCATTTTGCTGCTTCCTTGAACACCCAATCGCCAATCTCAATGATCATCCCGGTTTCTTCAGCTACCGGAATAAAATCTGCGGGGCTGACCATGCCCCGGTCTGGATGTTTCCATCGCACCAAAGCTTCAGCCTTACATATGTGGCCCGTTTGCATTTCCACGATGGGTTGGAAGTAAACTTGGAATTGGTTGGTGGAAATTGCCGTATGTAAATCTGTTATTAACCGCTGACGGTTTTGTGCTGTATCCTGAAGTGATCGTGTGAAATGGGCATAACGACTACGGCCATTATCCTTAGCGAAATACATGGCTTGGTCAGCATTCCTGAGCATACTCCCGATATCTGAGCAATCGGTTGGATATACTGTAATACCGATACTTGCAGAGATATAAGCCTTTTCTTCTCCTAATTGAAACGGTACGGATAGCGACTGGATAATGCAGTCTGCAACGGCATCTGCATGGTCAACTGCATCTTCCCCTGTGAGCATGACCGTAAACTCATCTCCACCAAGTCGCGCTACGTTGTCTGTACCTCGTGCACAATCACTAATACGTTTGGCTGCTTCCTTCAACAAAATATCACCAGCATAATGTCCTAATGTATCGTTAACCTCCTTGAAACGATCTAGGTCAACGAGCATTAATACCAAAGGGTTGTGGGTATTATTCGCTTTTATGATTTCTTGCTGAACCCATTCTCGAAACATAACTCTGTTGGGTAAGTCAGTAAGAGCATCAAAATTGGATTGTCGCCAGATCAGTTCTTGTGACTGTTTTTTCTGTGAAATATCTTCGATAAATTCTTCGAAATACTCAAAACCACCATCAGAATTCAGTACCTTCCTACCAGTTATATTGACGGTTATTACACGACCATCCTTGCGCCGGAAAGGACTTTCACGCTTAACCCAGTCGTCCGATATCAGCATAGCGTTGACCATGTCGTCACGTTGGGCCGAGTTCTCAAACATTTGCGTGTCGGTACTTTTTGCAATTAGCTCGTCCGAAGTGGTAAACGCGAGCATTTTTGCCAAGGCCAAGTTGGCAATAAGGATTTTACCTTCTAGATTTGAGTGAAAAATACCAACAGGGGCATCTTGGAACAAAGAGTGAAACTTCTCTTTACTTTCTCGGAGTTGTTTTGCAGCAGTGAGTACTCCTAGTCGGTCAGAAAGTCGCTGACCAATCGCGAGTAGAAGTTTTTGTTGTTCATCTGTGTAATGCCTACCCTCAGTGCAATTTACGAGCCCGAATAGCCACGGTTTACCGATCTTCGGTTTTAGGGCGATCAACATCTGTGATTTTGTGAGATATTTATTGATGACAGCATCTGGTATTTGATTTGTTGATGCCGTATCGTAAACAACGACGTCATCGGTCGTTAATGCCTGTCTGAATAGTTTCTGCACATCCGGTGTCATGGGGGTAATCGTACCTACAGGTATAGGCGTGATCCAATCCGATTTGGTGCTTTCCATAAAAGAAGACCAGGTTGGGGCATCGGGATCGCATGGGTAAAGTAAGCCCGCACGATCGGCGTCAAAATGCTCCCGAACCAAGTCAAGAACGCCTCGTAACATAGCTTCAGGCTCATCGTGTGCAAGACTCATCTGCGTAATCCGGTCCATCACATCCATCTGATGAATCCGATGCGTCAACGCGCTTATCGTCGGAATATCCTGCTCCGAAGGTTCATGGGTGGAGTTGGTCGTCAAAGGCTCCATCACCTGCCGACGTACGCGCGGAACGTCCGACATCAACCGGACCAAATCCGACTGTCTTTTTGTTCCTGTTTTCTGAAAGATTGAGCGTAACTGGGTTCTTACAGTAGTAATTTGAACATCCGCAGAAGTTGCATAGTCTTCTGGCGTCATTCCTTTTGCTACTGCCTCAGCTAAACGAATTTCAGCTGCTTTTAACCCATAGCCTTGTTGCAAGTATTCTCTAATATGATGTGTTTTTGCGCTAGAATCATGGAGCACTATCATAGCTGTCTCTATTGATAGGTTAGTCTGTAAATGATTTGCACTTCTTAAAGGCACGACGGTCATCCACCATTTTTGTGATTGTTCATCACTGGGCAGCACAATTTCTGTCGGTGTTTTTTCATTAACTGCTTGGCTGAGAGCCTTGGTCAGTATTCGTTGATACTGCATTTTTAAGAAACTGATCTTTCCATCACAGAGCTTCATCAGATTGGCAGCGTTAAGCAAATCATGGCCAGATGCATTCGCGAACTGAAATTTGCTATTAACATCCACCACCATCACTGGGTCATGCGCCGTATCGATCAAGGCTGTCAGCATAAATGCCTGCGATTCGTAATGCCGCAGCATTGCTTGAACTTGCTTCCATGGCGCAATATTCTCTATCTGGACTGCAATGCAACCAACCGTACCTGCTTGCCACATCAAGTTCCTTGCAGTCTGACGCACATTAATTACACTGCCATCCTTATGCAAAAGCCGCTTGGTGATGGTGTATTCATCAATTTTGTTACAGGCTAATCGATTGAATTTTTGTATTTCAGTAGAGATGTCCTCGGGGTGTGTTAGCATTTCCCAAGTTAACTTCTTTAGTTCTTCAAGCTGATAGCCCAGCAATGCACAGAGTGAGCTGCTTGCGTCCAGCCAAAATTTATCCCGACTAATTAATCCCATCGAGGACATGGCTTGTTCGAAGTTTAATTTTGATGCGGGTTGTGTATTTCGTTGGCTCACGGCAATCCGATTTAAATGTTTTTATTGTTGCTTCCATTTTCTATCAAACACAAGTGACAGGAATCATTCATATGGATGATTGTGGTGTTCTTACGATTTGTTACCATCGAACGGACCTTATAAAGATAGTTGACATTAATTGTGCAAAAACATTTCGATATTCCCTACGGCGTTACACTCGCCGCAATTTTTCTAACTGGCTTTATATCAGCTTCTTTCCTTGTACTCAAACCTTTAATGGTGGGTGCACTGATTGACGATTACCACTTTACCTCCTCACAAGCGGGTTTCATTGCCGGGGCCGAAATGGTAGGTGTCGGCATTGCTGCCTTTATATCAGCAACCATAGGTGCTATTTGGAACCGACGGCTTGTTATTGTCGTGGGTGCAACGTTAGGCGTATTGGGAACAGTCGCACCTATCCTGACAGCTGCATTCACGCCAATTTTATTTTTCCGATTAATAGCAGGCTTTGGATGCGGGTTGATGGCGGCAATCATATTAACAGTGCTCGGTACGACACGAAATCCTGATCGCACGCTTGGCTCTTATTATTTCATGAGTTACATCAGTGCGGCTCTGTTGATGCCATTGGGTGTCTGGACAGTCGTACATTTCCATATACAAGGTGCTTACGCACTGACCGCATTACTTTTGGTTGTCACTTATTTTACGGCGCACAGAATTCCCCCAACCGTTGCAGGTTTACGTGGCGATGTCGTTTCTAGGCAACTCCCACCGTTTCCGATGACAGTAGCAGTGCTTAGTCTTGGAATATCGGTATTTTTCTGGGTGGCGATTGGGTCGTTATGGGCATTTGTTGAGCGCCTTGGATTGCAATCTGGGCTCACTGAAGTGGAAATTGGCAGTGCGCTCACTGTTGGTCAGTTGGCAGCCATTGCAGGTGCATTAACCGCATCACTGATGTATGCCAGAATTGATAAGGCTATGTTCTTGGCTATATCTATAGTGCTTGCCATGCTGAGCATCTCACTTATTGGATGGGGATATTCGTCTCATCATTTCAAATTAGGCGTTCTTGTGATGAATTTTAGTCTGCCACTTTTTCTTGCTTATCTAGGCAGTATGATGGCCGCGCTTGATTCAGCGGGGCGTATCATTGGCCTTAGCGTTACCAGTCAAACTTCTGGCATGGCCATTGGCGCTGCTCTTGGTGGTATTCTTGCCAGTCATTTCGGCTATGTGGCTATTGCCACGATGGGGGTCGCTTGCCTAATCATTTGCATGATATTACTCGCTGCACTTTCAGTTTATATGCGCAAACAACCAGCCAATTCATCACTCCTCGCTTGATTAAAAGCAGTGTTTGTGCTGATTTCGTGTTACCTGCAATATATTTTTAGTGCTTATCCCGCCAATCCTCCATATGGAGGATTTTTTCTAAATTGATTTAAATTACAGTTGCACACGTACATGTGTGGAAATTGCCCAATTGAAAATCACTTTAAAGCCTAAGGTTAGTCAACAGCCGTTTATCTGGTGTTTCAGGAAGACATCCTGATGATAGCGAGCATGGAAACTACTGAAGCAAACACTGCTGGGGTGTCTGCAGTTCGTGCACAGACTTGCTATCGAAGGTTCGGTCAAAGAACTGTACGACGTACCAAACATCATACGCCCCAATGCAACGATTTTCAGCGGACCCCACTTGCACAGGGCGTTGATAGATATCCCGCCCCCTCATTCCCAACGGCAGTAAAGCCGTAACCTGAATTTGTACCCAACAAACATCAACCAAGTTAGAGAGTCATCATGAACCACATATACCGACTGATCTGGAATAGCGTAAGCAGTACCTTTGTTGCTGTATCTGAGTTTGCTAAAGCAGGAGGTAAAAAGACTTCTGCCACGCGCTCAAAGCGTTCAGCAGCAAGTCATGCGAGTGCGACTGTAGGCCGACCTAGATTAGCCGCTGGGTTCACGGCTTTAGAGCCGCGTGTGATGTTCGACGGTGCAGCGTTTGCCACTGTAGATGCCCACGTCACGGATACCTCCCTGCATAATGTTGCAGCGGAATCCTATACTAGCGATACGCCACCTCCTGCCGTTAATACCAGCATTGCAGATACACGTACAGAGATTGTTTTTATCGAAAGTAACGTCGCCGACTACCAAACTCTACTGAACGGTGTTAATCCAAGCGCTGAAGTGCATATACTGGATGCCTCGCAGGATGGTCTGGCACTGATGGCGCAAATATTGAGTGGACGTAGCGGCGTCGACGCTATTCACATCATTTCCCACGGCTCCGAAGGCTCGGTAGGGCTGGGTACGCTCAACCTCTCCGCGCAGAATTTGGGCGATCACGCCGCCGACCTCGCGATCATCGGCGGCGCGCTGGATGCGAATGCCGACATCCTGCTTTACGGCTGTAGCGTGGCGGCGGGCTCGAACGGCGTGGCGCTGGTCGATGCGCTGGCGCAGGCCACGCAAGCGGACATTGCCGCTTCGACCGATGCCACAGGCCTAATTTCCCAAGGCGGCGATTGGGCGCTGGAAACTCATACCGGGGAAATTGACGCCGTCTTGGCGATTTCAGATGCCGCGTTGGCAGATTATGATCGCTTGCTTGCATCGCCAATTATTGGCGTAAATAACTTTGATACTTTGGGTGCTACCAACGCAATGGGTTTTGCCGCTGGAGGGGCTAGTGGCGTTTGGGTCGCTGCGGGTAGTACCGGATGGGATATTAAAACAACGCTTGTTGCAGGGGGTACCTACAACACAGGTTGGTTAACTACTACTTTGTCTTACGGGGGCACAGGTACTAGCTTAACTACAAACAGAATTGGAACTAGTGATTCTCTACAAGAGGTTTCTCTTCGGGCGAATGATTTGAGTTCGTTTGATCTTAATTCGTTTCAATTTCGAAATGCAAGTGGCGCTACAAATACTTTTAACTTTGTCGGATATAAAAATGGCTCAGCAGTGGGTGGTGCGACCTATTCTTTGAGTGTCACTAATCTCGCATGGACTGCTATTGACGTAACTAGTAACAGCGCATTTGGAAATATTGATGAATTTAGAATTTCTGGCCCAGTTTCTGGCTGGGTAAATGTCTACTTAGATGAAATAAATATTGCTGCACCGGTTGTTACTGGCCCTACCGTCAACTCAGCGACCTACAATGCCAGCACCAATGTCCTGACTGTCACCGGTAGTGGCATGACCACAGGCGACAGCATCGACGAAACTAAGCTGACGCTTACCGGCCAGGGCGGCGCCACCTACACACTGACTGAAACCGGCGTCATCACCGCCAGCAGCGCTACCAGCTTCTCAATCACGTTAAACGCTACCGACCAGGCCGGCGTCGAGACTCTGTTGAATAAAAACGGCACTACATCCCTGTCAGGCAACACCACCTACAACCTTGCTGCCGCAGTCAATTGGGATGTCACTCAATCGGCCGCAGCCGACACCACCGGCAACGGCGTTACCGTGAGCAGCGCCAACCCCAATGCGATTTTTGATTATGAAGCCGCAACCGGAACCATTACGGGCTTTACCGATTTAGTTGGAAGCCATACGGTGACACAGGTAAACACTGCCGCGGGCGAGACCTTACAAGCCGATTCAGTCAATGACAATATGGCCGGGGCTGCCGTCTCTGGCGCGACCCCGGCTACAGGTAGTGAAACCCTCTATGCATCTGCTAACTACTACGGTGAGTCGTCCGTTACTTTTAAGTTGACTGACGGAAAAAAATTCGACCTGACGTCGATAAACCTTCAAGAATTTATGGCTCAGTCTGAACTGGTGACGTTGGCCTCAAGTAAGGGCTCTTTGACGTATTCATTGGCCGCAGGAACGGTCGGATCTACTGAATTGTTTAATGTTTCGGCTGACGCCAATGCAGCATACATGCAAGGTATCACCTCGTTTACGGTTACGGCATTTACTACCGCTTCTCCGCCAGCATTTGATGACCCCAATGCAGCCAACCTATTTGGTATTGGTTTCGACAACATCACATTGGCCAATATTCTTTCGTCAAATTCAGCTCCCACCATCACCGACACCCCCAGCGATGTAACCGTCACCGAAGACACCGCCAGCAACTTCGACCTCTCCGCCGTCACCTTGGCGGACGTGGACGGCGACAACCTGACCGTCACGCTGGCGGCCTCCGCCGGTACCTTCGCCGCCAGCACCAGCGGCAGCGTCACCGTGGGTGGTTCCGGCACCGGCACCCTGACCCTGTCCGGCAGCGCGGCCAATATCAACACCTGGCTCGATACCGTCAGCAACATTCAGTACACCGGCGCCAGCAATGCCAGCGGCGACAACGCCGCCACCTTTACCCTAAAGGCTAACGATGGCACGGTGGATTCCAGCATTGCCAATGGCAACATCGACATCACTGCGGCTTATCCCTTGTCCAGTAATCCGACACTCACCTTTACTGCCAACAGTAGCAACATTACTACCGATGATATTGCGAGTGATGGTGAAGGCGGATCAGTCATCATTTCCGACTTGAACCTGGATATCTACGCCATTAATAGCAGCCTGACCAAACTGACAAGCTTGCAGATGCTAAATTACAATGGCTTGGATATTTTGACATTTGAGGATGGACCCAGCACGGCATATTATGGGTTCGCGATCAAATCAAGTGATGGCAGCAATTTTTCCTTGCAGTCGCTGGACTTTCACGATTGGGGTGGATATACCGGGGATAATTTCGTAATCGAAGGATTAGACGGCGGTGTTTCAAAAGGGACTGTCAACTTTGCAGGTAATACAACAGGCGTTTATGTACATTTGAATCAAGGAGGAGAGCTGGGCACAAGCTTCCTGAATGTTGATGAAATAAGAATCTATAAGTTAGATGGCAGCAATTCGTGGATAGGCATCAACAATATTCAGGTTGGCTCCCCCCTCGCTAACGCCACCCCCACCGTCTCCAGCGTGCCAAGTGATGTAACCGTCACCGAAGACACCGCCAGCAACTTCGACCTCTCCGCCGTCACCTTGGCGGACGTGGACGGCGACAACCTGACCGTCACGCTGGCGGCCTCCGCCGGTACCTTCGCCGCCAGCACCAGCGGCAGCGTCACCGTGGGTGGTTCCGGCACCGGCACCCTGACCCTGTCCGGCAGCGCGGCCAATATCAACACCTGGCTCGATACCGTCAGCAACATTCAGTACACCGGCGCCAGCAATGCCAGCGGCGACAACGCCGCCACCTTTACCCTAAAGGCTAACGACGGCACGGTAGATTCCAGCATCGCCAATGGCAACATCGACATCACCGCCGTCAACGACGCCCCAATCAATATCAGCCTCTCTTCCAGTAGCGTGGCCGAGAACACCTCAACCACCGGCGGCCTGACGATAGGCGCGCTCACTACCACCGATGCGGATAGCGGAGACACGTTCACCTACAGCATTGTTGGCGGCACGGATCAGAACGACTTCCAGATCAGTGGCGGCAATCTGCAATTCAAGTCAGGCACCGTCCTGAATTTTGAGACCAAGAGCAGCTATAGCGTCACTGTACGCATTACCGATGCTGGCAATGCCACCTACGACAAGACATTTACCGTCAACTTGACTGATGTCAACGAAGGGCCGACTGTCGCCAACGCCATCCCAGACCAAAGCGCGTCGGCAACTCAGGCATTTAGCTATACCGTGCCGGCCAACACCTTTGCCGATCAGGATAGCGGTCAATCGCTGATCTATTCTGCGACGAAGGCCGATGGTAGTGCGTTGCCAACTTGGATAGCATTTGACGCAGCGACGCGCATCTTTAGCGGCACCCCAACGTCGGGCGATGCCGGCACGCTATCTATCAAAGTGACTGCCACCGATAACGGCACCGGCAGCCTCAGTGTGTTTGACACCTTTGACGTAGTTGTATCAAACGGCCCAACGATTAATAGCATTGTCCGTGCCGGTGGCGCTTCCGCTACCGTAGCAACAGGTGATACTTCAGTTGATTACACTGTGACCTTTAGTGAGTCGGTTACCAGTGTTGATGCCAGCGACTTTGCATTAACCACCACTGGTAGTGCAGCTGGAAGCATCACCAATATTACCGGCAGCGGCGACACCTATACGGTTACCGTAGGCAACATCACTGGTGATGGCACTTTGCGTCTTGATTTGAATGGTAGCGGCACCGGTATTCAAAACGGCAGCCTGGTGGATATTCTTAGTGGTTACACCAGCGGGCAAACCTATACGCTCGACCATAACAACCCGTCTGCCCCGTCCACCCCAGACCTTGCCAGTGGCAGCGATAGCGGCTCAAGCAGTACGGACAATATCACCAGCGATACTACGCCAACCTTCACCGGTACTGCGGAAGCCAATAGCACCGTGACTCTGTACGACACCGATGGCACAACAGTACTTGGCACCACTACCGCAGATGGCTCAGGCAACTGGAGCATCACCAGTTCTACGCTCAGCGCTGGCAGTCATACCATTACGACCAAAGCCACGGATTCGGCAGGCAATACCGGTGCAGCCTCTTCAGGTTTAAGCGTTACGATAGACGCTACAGTACCCTCTGCGCCATCAACCCCAGATCTTGCCAGTGGCAGTGACACAGGTTCTAGCAGTACGGACAATATCACCAGCGATACTACGCCAACCTTCACCGGTACTGCGGAAGCCAATAGCACCGTGACTCTGTACGACACCGATGGCACAACAGTACTTGGCACCACTACCGCAGATGGCTCAGGCAACTGGAGCATCACCAGTTCTACGCTCAGCGCTGGCAGTCATACCATTACGACTAAAGCCACGGATTCGGCTGGCAATACCAGTGCGGCATCGTCAGGCCTAAGTGTTACAGTCGATGCCGTAGCACCAACAGCTGGCACGGTGACCGCTAATAACATTTATACCAATGGCAGTGCGACTCATACCTTTACTGTGGCTTATGGCGACGGCAGCGGTACTGGCATTGACAGTAGCAGTATCACAACCGGTAACGTCACGGTGACCAAGGCAGGCGGAGGTACATTGACAGTTAGTGGCGTGAGCTATAACGCTGGTGTTGCAACCTACACTGTTGTTGCGCCAGGAGGTAGCTGGGATTCGGTAGATGCAGATACCTATACTATCGCCATTAATGCTAACTCAGTGAAAGATGTTGCTGGCAATGCGGTGGCGGCTAATGCTACGGCAGAATCATTTGTTGTATCTAACAATGCCCCACCAACCGTCGCGAATGCAATCGCCGACCAGAACGCCAGCGAAGACAGTGCTTTCAGCTATCAGTTTGCAGCCAATACCTTTGCTGACGTCGATGTAGGAGATACGCTAACTTACACCGCCAGCACACTCCCGGCCTGGCTAAGCTTCGATGCGGCAACCCGCACCTTCAGTGGTACGCCAGCCAATGGTGATGTCGGCAGCTTCAACGTCACAGTCACTGCAACCGATGGTTCTAATACCACTGCAACAGACACCTTCGCCATTACGGTAGGCAACGTCAATGACGCACCGACATTAGCCAATGCCATTGCCGATCAGAACGCCACCGAAGACAGCGCCTTCAGCTATCAGTTTGCAGCCAACACCTTTAACGATGTCGATGCCGGTGATAGCCTGACTTACACCACCAGTACGCTTCCAGTGTGGCTAAGCTTCAACGCGACAACCCGCAACTTCAGTGGTACGCCGGCCAATGGTGACGTTGGTAGTTTTAACGTCACGGTCACAGCAACCGATGGTAGTAATGCCACAGTGACAGATGCCTTTGCGATTACGGTGGCAAATACCAATGATGCCCCAACCAGCAGTGTGAGTTCATTGACCATTTCGCCTGTTTCCGCAGGGAGTGCAATGACTTACACACTACCTAACGGTGTATTTATCGATGAAGATGTAGGCGATAACTTAACCTATAATGCAACGTTAGCGAATGGCGACCCATTGCCATCTTGGATTACGTTCAATGCCGCTACGCAGCGTTTTGACTTAAACCCACCGTTAAATGCCTATGGTCAATATGCGCTTAACGTGACGGCTACAGATGCATCTGGTGCAACGGTTACGGTACTCGTGAATGCTGAAGTGAAGGCATTCGTACCGCCCCCACCTCCGCCACCACCAGTGACTGAAGTTGCACCGCCACCTCCGGCTCCCGTGCCGCAGCCTCCTTCTTCTGAGCCGGTTGTGGTTACACCTCAGGCACCTGTCGTAAATGATATTGTGATGCCAGAGCACGGTGTTGGATCGACTGGAGTAGTCGTGTTAGGTAGTGATGCTGCTGTGCCAGGAGTCGCACCAAGCCTAGTTGTTTCAAATCCACTTCAGGATCAGGCTACTTTGTCTGGGTCTCGATTTGAAATGGCATTACCTATTGGTACTTTCCAGCACTCAGATGCCAATGCCTTTGTGACATTGGAGGCACAACAATCCAATGGTAGTCCACTGCCAGGTTGGCTGAGGTTTGACTCGGCTACAGGTAAGTTTACAGGTCAACCACCTGCCGGATTCTCTGGCGTCTTGCAAATTAGTGTGATTGCACGAGATAGTCAGGGTCGGGAGGCAGTGACTACCTTTAAGATTAAGGTAGGTCGCGAAGTAAACTCAAATGAACAGCGCCAGAATGATCGTCCAAACGGCGAGCGTCGTGATGGCCAGCAACGCAATGGCGCATTGCCTGACAGTGCGCGTCAAGTCTGGCTGGATTCGATTGAAGGAAAAAACAAGCTGATTAAAGTGAGTGGTCGTACTTCACTCTCAGAGCAGCTATCTCAATATGGTCGGTTTGCAGCAGATGCTAAGCGTCAAGTCCTCCTCGATCGGATAGCTAAACATGCACACTCTCATCCAGTGGTATAAATAATTTAATAACAGGATATTAGAACTTATGAAAAACAATAAATTCCCGTCAAGCTTGCGATTAACTGCACTGGCTGTTGCACTGACTTTATCTGGCTGCGCTATCGCGCCGAAGCCTTTTACTATGGAGGAGCGTGCGGAGCGCATCAAGCAGGATCAGGCCGGGATGTTTACGAACCAAGAGGCTGTATCAGCACCCTTGACTTTGTCTGATGCCATGGCCCGTGCCGCCAAGTACAATCTGGAACATCGCCTTAAAATTATGGAAGAGGCACTGAGTACTCGCCAAGCAGATATCGCCAAATATGATCTATTACCTAAATTGACTGCGGCGGCTGGATACAATACGCGTGACGCTTACGCGGCTAGTTCCAGTATGGATATTGCAACGGGTACACAATCCTTGGTGCCATCGACTGCTCAAGAAAAAAGCCATCAGACAGCTGATCTAAACCTAACTTGGAATATATTGGACTTCGGTGTGAGCTACTTTCAGGCACAGCAGCAGGCTGATCGTACTCTAATCATGCAGGAAAAACGTCGTAAGACCATGCAGAATCTGATGCAAAGTGTACAGCAAGCTTATTGGCTGGCTGCTGGTGCACAACAAATGGAGGGTCGCGTTACCAAGTTATTGGCTGATGTCGATATCGTATTGGGCTCTGTACGTCAAGCCAGCAAAGACAGACTGAAACCGTCGTTGGAAGTGTTGAATTACCAACGCTCTTTACTTGATATCGTGCGTCAGTTAGAACCAGTACGTAATGACTTGATGCAGGCCAAACCACGGTTGGCAGCATTGATGAATCTAGCACCAGGGACTGATTTTGAGTTGGCAGTGAGTGAGGATTTGGTTGTGCCAGAAATTAATCAAACCATTCCTGAAATGGAAGAGCAAGCGCTGCTTAATCGACCAGAGCTGATTGAAGCTGACTATCAGAAGCGAATCAGTGCTGCAGAGACTAAAAAGGCAATTGCCAGATTGCTACCAGGAATCGAACTATCAGTCGGGGATCATTATGACAGCAATAAATTCTTAGTGAACAATCAATGGTCAGATGGTGGTGTGCGTGTGACTTGGAATTTGCTCAATCTATTGACAGGTTCAGGTAGTGTTAACGCAGCAAAAGCTCAAGAGGATGTCGCTCATTCACAACGACTAGCATTGAACATGGCAGTGTTGTCACAAGTACATATTGCTAATCGTGATTTTATGGGGAAAAAACGTGAGTTCTTATTGGCGAATGAGCTTAAAGAGATTGATGGTTCTATCTCACGCTTGACGACTGAGGCGATGATGTCTGGTGCAGATAATCGGTTACAACAAATTAGAGCTGAAGTTACTGCACTAAGCGCAGATTTACGCCGTTGGCAAGCTTATGCGGCAATGAGTACTGCTTACGCGCAGGTACAGACAAGTATTGGTGAAGATCCTTTACCTGAAAGCGTTGCGTCATATCAGTTAAAGGATATTGCAAGTGCATTTGCTTTGAAAATGACGACTCTGTTAAAACAGGTGTCTAATTAATGAGTTGGTACGGATTTAGTTGCAGGACGTTTAATTTTACTATGTTGAGTATCTCATTGTTGTTATCGTCAACAATGAGTCATGCTGATGATCGCGTTCGGGCGCAAGTGGTTTCACCAAATCAATCAACACTAAGCGCTGAAATCGCTGCAAAAATTATAGAGCTGCCATTTCGTGAAGGTGATGCGTTCAAGGAGGGAGATACATTAATTGCTTTTGATTGTTCATTCTTCAAAACCCAACGCGACAAATCAGCCGCAACAGCTGAGTTAGCTCAACAAGCACTTATTACAGCACAGCGCTTGCATGACTTGCAAATGAGCAGCGATTTGGAACTTCAACAAGCCGAGGCCAAGGCTAAAGAAACAGCAGCTGAAGCGGAGGGCATGCGCGTTACTGTTAACAAGTGTAGTTTTGTTGCACCTTATAATGGACGCGTCTCGAAGTTAGGCGTGGCCTTGCATCAATTTGTGACGGCCGGTACACCCATGCTTGAAATTATGGATATGCGCAAGCTGGAAGTGCAAGTTGCGATTCCTTCACGTTGGTTGGTTTGGTTGAAGGCTGGTAGCCAGTTTTCGATTCATGTAGATGAGATGGGGCGTGCTTATCAGGCTAAAGTAATTCGCACTGGTGCCAAAATAGATGCAGTGAGTCAGATGGTGTCCATTACCGGAGAAATCTCTGGTAATCCACCAGAGTTGATTCCTGGCATGAGTGGTTGGGCAGCTTTCAGGCAAAGACGTTGATGGATGGTATGCAAGTAGGTCAGATCAAGCAGTTATCATGGCTGCTTGAACTACAGCGACATGCACGCGAGTCTGAATCGGTTGCTGCACTAGGGTTTGTTGCGGTAAATGAAACTAAGCAGTTGCTGGACTACCGTCAGGCAGCGTTATGGGTGCAGAAGGGCAGACGAGTAACAGCCGTTTCAGGCTTACAACAGCCGGAAACGCATGCTCCTTATACCCAATGGTTAGGACGTATGTTTGCTAAGCTGTCCAGCCAGATTCAGGTGTCGTCCCTCACCTTAAATGTACAACAAGTGGATAAACAATCAGCTGCGGACTGGGCACAATGGTTGCCAGCACATGCTGTCGTGGCGCCACTCAAACGGGCTAACGGTGAAGTGTTAGGCCTGCTACTTCTGGCTAGGGATGCCGAGTGGCAAGACGGAGAAATTGCCTTGCTGGATGAGCTCTCCAGTGCTTATGGCCATGCTCTGGCTGGGCTTGTTGGTCAACCGTCATGGCTGAAAGCAGAGGGCAAGACTAGCAATACTGTACGATGGGCACGTAATATCGGCGTGTTGGCTGTCTTTGCTTATGGATTGTCGATACCAGTACCATTGACTACATTGGCGCCAGCGGAAGTGGTTGCGATTGATCCTTATCTGGTGCGTGCACCTATTGAAGGTGTCATTGACCGCTTTCACGTACGCCCTAACCAGATGGTAAGTGTAGGTCAATTACTGTTTGAGTTTGATGCAACTGCACTTAAAAGCAAGCGTAATCTAGCTATGAGCACGTTGTCAGTTGCAGCAGAAGAGTATCGCCAAGCTGCGCAAATGGCCGTGACCAATGAAAAAGGCAAGCTGGATATGCAGCTTAATCGCGGTCATATGGCGGAGCGTTCGGCAGAGGTTCGTTATTCTGAAGAGATGCTTAAACGCGTACAAGTGACCTCACCGAAAAACGGGGTGGCTATTTTTACAGAAGCCAGTGATTGGGTTGGGCATGCGGTAGGTCTGGGTGAGCGTGTGATAGAGATTGCTGACCCTGACCAGGTAGAGTTGCTGATTCGCCTCCCGGTGGCGGATGCTATTTCTTTAGAAACTGGTGCTAAGGTGAAGCTTTTTCTGGCTTCAGCACCACAAGCCCCGCTGAACGCGACCGTACGTTATGCTGCCTACAGGGCAGAAGCGATGCCTGACAGTACGGTTGCTTATCGTGTCAAAGCAAGCTTTTCTAAAGAGCAGAAATTGCCTCGCGTTGGGTTAACTGGTACCGCAAAGCTATATGGTGAGACGATGCCATTGGCTTATTACATCATGCGTAGGCCGCTAGCGGTAGCAAGGCAGTGGCTTGGATGGTAGATGAGGTTGCACCAGCAGTTGGTGGTGATCGAGCATATCTACCTGTATTACGTCAAGATCTGGCGCTATATCCTGCGCCTCCTGCATTTGATGGCGCTCCAGCATGGAGTTTGCACGACCATGCAGCCAACCGTTTCTACCGCATTGACTGGGCGGCATTTGAAGTGTTGTCGCGTTGGCACTTAAATGATGCGGCCAAGATTGCACAGGTCATTTGCAGGGAAACAACCTTAATTCTCAATGGGCAAGATGTGGCAGAGCTGGCGTCCATGCTGGTCAGAAGTCATCTTATCGACGCTACCACTGCGAAGGACACGCAGCGACTATCTACAGAGCTTACATCTAGTCAGAAGCACTGGACACATTGGCTGCTGGAACACTATCTGTTTTTTAGGGTGCCGATGTGGCACCCCATGGTCTTTTTACAGACATTCGCCCCATGGGTGAGTTGGGCTTTCACGCGCTGGTTTTGGTCAGGTATTTTGATTTTCCTGATGATTGGGGTGTTCCTTGTTTCCAGGCAATGGGATACTTTTTTAAATGCATTCAGCGCCTTCGGTCAATGGTCAGGCTTGCTGGGAATGGCGCTGGCACTGACGGTTGCAAAGATTCTGCACGAATTCGGTCATGCGTTTGCTGCTTATCGTGCCGGTTGCAAAGTGCCTACGATGGGGGTTGCATTTTTGGTGACATGGCCGGTGTTATATACCGATGTGAACGAGACCTGGAAACTGGCTGACCGCAAACAACGCATAGTTGTAGGCGCTGCTGGTATGCTGACTGAACTGGCGATTGCCGTACTCGCAACGTTGGCATGGAGTTTTATGTCAGATGGACCATTGCGAGCCGCTACATTTTTTCTGGCAACCAGTACATGGCTCATCACCCTTGCGATTAACGCCAGCCCATTTATGCGATTTGATGGCTATTTTCTGCTGATGGATATCCTGGGTGTTGAGAATCTGCATCCACGTTCTTTTGCGATTGGACGCTGGTGGTTGCGTGAACGCCTATTTAATTTAGGTGACCCGCCTCCTGAGGTTTTTACACCTTCATTTCAACGTTTTATGGTGGCATTTTCAGTCGCAGTATGGGTTTATCGTCTAGTGCTTTTTCTGTCGATTGCACTATTGGTTTATTATTTTTTCTTTAAAGCACTCGGTATTTTTCTGATGCTGGTTGAATTGACATGGTTTATCGCTAGACCTGTTTTTATGGAACTTCGAGTTTGGTGGCAACGTAGAGGAGATATTATGAAACACCGCCGTGCCTTGATTACTTTGGCACTTATCGCTACAGCGGCTTGGCTGACCACCTTGCCTGTTGCCGAAACTGTGCGCGCACCAGCCATATACTCTATTGCACAACACCAAAAGGTGTTTGCCCCAGTGAGTGGCATTATGGTGGACGAATGGGTAAAGACTGGGCAGATGGTAAGAAAGGGAGATGCTATGGCGCGACTGCAATCTCCCGATTTGGATCACCAGTTACAGCAAGCGCAACGAGGGCGAGAGCCTTTACGTTTTCAGGTGGAAAGGCAGGGTTTGGATGATAGGCTGAAAGAGCAGGGGCGTACCATCTCCAGCCGTCTTAGCAAGGCAGGTCAATCGGTACAGGACTTGACTAAGGAGAAGAATCGCCTGACCCTCAATGCGCCTATCGATGGTGTCGTCCTGGAGCGTAATGACCAAATCAGAAATAACACCTGGGTGGCTGCAAAAGAGTGGCTATATTTTATTGGCGCCAATGAGCAAAGCCGTGTTGAGGCTTACGTGGGCGATGATGTGCTGGACAGGATTGCTGAAGGCATGCAAGCACGTTTTGTTCCGGAATCGCTCAACTGGCAGCCTGTCGATTGCACCGTACAGGAAATTGATCGCGTGAATATCGGCGCTATCGACAAGCCCGCATTAGCCTCGGTCTATGGTGGGCCAGTTGCCGTGAAGGCGGATAATCGACAAGGGCTTGTTCCTGTGGCAGCAACTTTCAGGATACGCCTGGGTAATTGCACGCCAAATCTGCATGCGCCCATCGAACTGCGCGGTACGGTTTTGATTGAAACCGCATGGACGAATCCCTTAACTTTGCTGGCGCGCAGAGTGATGGCGGTGTTGAATCGTGAGATGGGGTTTTGATGTTGGATTGCGTAAGAAAAATTTAGGGGTGTGATGATGACTAATAATGTAGATAACGGGTGCACTTACTATCAAGGAAGATTTTTATTAAACCACTACCAATTGATGAGTTTCAGATGCTACTTATAAAAAACTGAGTGCAAAGGACAGCTTCGGGTCGATGGCTGTCGGTGACATGTTGATGCTGACAGTCCGCTTTGCGGATATTGATGCCATTAGTAATCATTGAACGAAATTTCACATTAGCCCGAAAGCAGTCGATTAATAATACTTTTTATGGTTGTACTAAAGACTTATGAAGTAGAACTACTTGCTTATAGGATGTGTGCAACTATAACGATTCAAGCAAGTCATTAACAAGTCTATAGATAACTTATCAATCTTTCCCTGCAATAAGTCACTAACTTGTGGTTGTGATAATTTAAACACTTCGGCAGCTTCAGCTAGCTTCCAACCTTTGTCTTCTACAATGTCTCGCAGCGCAATCATCAGATCGGCACGAACTTGTAGCTCGTTGGCTTCTTCTTTATTGTTTGTAATTACATCAAAAACATTACTAAAACTAATCGAGTTCATCGCTTTTAACCAATTAACTTAATATCGATTACGATATATTAATTCATAAAAGGCATTGGGGCTAAAGTTAATGATCTGGTTTTTCGGAACAGTCAGGATGATGAAATGTGACAAGAAGTTGATAGCAACCACGCTTCTTGAATGCCCAATTTTTATTAACTCCATAACTCCTGCAGTGTATGAAGCTAACAATTGAAGCTTAGAAAGAACAATGGCCGCATAAGCGGCCACTGCATGCGAGATTCTCTTAGTGCTTTCACACCTAGCCACTCCTGGTGACATCCAGTTTCCCAGACGGCGCTACGTTTTTTCACTCGCATTGACGTAGCTTTATGCAAACAACAATACCACTTTATCAAAATATGTAAATATTTATTTAGCTCCAAACAGAACGAAGCGACCATTGAAATTAGAATTTAAAGATTTCCTTTGTAGAGCATTTTGGGGACAGCTACTTGAGTCTAAGTATTCTACTAGAATTAATTTTCGTCCCATGGCAAGGTAATGCCTTCATTTTCGTCCTATGGCAAAGTAACGCTTTCCGTTGAATAATAATTAATTCGAAAAACTAGTAGGAAATTACATATCTCGGCAAGATATTGGTTCCAAAAGAGTCTATGGAATTTATCTCAGTGACAACTTTGTTGTTTGTATGTCGCATGTGCCGAGCGATGAGCCTATAGCTCGATTAATTGAAACAAAAGAAAACGTCAAAGATGCTAGTCGTAAGGCTCAAAGGGAACCAAAATTTTATGGGAAAGTTTTGTTTTTAACAAAAGATAAAGATCGCCTCAAAGTAATCAATGATGATGGAAGTCTGGGTCATTCTGTAGACTGGGATGATCTCACGCCGGTTCGAGAATGGATGAGGCAGACAAAGCCTGCAATATAACTCGCGATTGAAATTAAGAGTTGAGATAGCTCCTCCATTTACCAAGAAGTTTTCTTGTTAAAACGCGATCTCCCTACGTTAGGATCGAATCCAACATTAAACATTTCTGTGTCGTTTAAATATAGCAGCACAAGAACATTACCATTTGTTGAAGTCATGGATTGTTCAAGAATCTCATATTGATCAGCGTCGTCATTTTCAAACCAAGTTTCTGCAGGCTGCTTTGCAAGTCGAGGACAGGCCGTTCCAGAGTAAAGTAAGTCATATGCGAAACTATCCTCATCTAGCTTTTGATTCAACCACCATCTCTTGGGAATATGAGGGGATTTTAATGACCACTTAAGTCCAGCTTTATTGTAACAAGCAACAATTACTGGAAGAGAATCCAACAATGCCAAACGTATAGATACAGCTTGAAGGCTTACTTCAAATTGACTAGCAATTTCTTGCAGATCTTTCAGGCCTGGGCGATTTACTGCTTTGATTGCTGGTTGAAATAAGCAAGTTGGCATTAACAAATGGGAAGCAAACAGATCTGCTTCATTTTCAAGCTGAATGTTAGATTCGTAATTTTGGACAATATCATCAACTCTGCAACGAAAAGATTTTCCTCTATGCATAAGCCAATGTCCCACTTCATGAGCAATTGAAAAGCGCTCCCGGCCTCGACTAGTTGATGGATTAATAGTGGCAATTGCTCTTGATCCAAAACCAACCAGTGTAGCTTCGCAGCCATGAAGACGCTCGTATAAAATCTCAATTCCAGCATCGAATGCAATAACTTCTACATCGATCTCATTTGCAGAAGAGATACATAGTTCATTTATGAGACTTTCAGCTCGTGCAGCAGGAGTCATAAGTTACTACTTAGAACCATTGGTATCTTGCCGCAACTTATTAAGCTGGTTATATATCCTGATAACATCCTCATCGGACATTTCTCCCAATGATCTCGCAGCAATAGTTATTCTGGAGTCATTCGCTGCCGCCTGAAGATAAGCACGGGCCTCATCAATATTGATAGGACTCATTATTGGATTAGTCGAAGCCTTTTTAATTGCCATAGCTGTTTTAGCTGCAGCCATTCGTCTACTGCCAAGCGTTGCTTTCGCCGCAGCTATCATTGCCAAACCTTCAATTTTTAATACTTCAGGATCTGAGCCTTCAAGTATCTCCTCATCAGACATTTCAAGCAATTCTTCAAGCTGAGTCTGAAGGAATTTACGAAGTTCATCTTGTTTGGTAGTATCAGTCATTCGTTTCTCCTCACAATGACTCAAGCAGGCGTGTTAGGCGTTTTCTTGCTGCTTCGTACTTATTCATTTCCCAGCCTAACTCTGCGGCGGCATCTTTGCCGCGAATTCCTAAACTCCATACGAGCACCACATCTTGTAACTCTTCATCATTTACAACCAATCTTTCTATACTTTCAATATCACCACGAGATTCAGCAATTCTTTCGGGAGTAACTTCGTTGATTGGTATTACTAATGTCCCAACCTCTTCATCGTACTCTTGCGATAAAACCGAAATATCAACTCTATGATCAATGGGACCTAATTGCTCCCGCTCTCTGCAGTTAGATGCTATACCATGCGTTGCATTTATAACCACGATTACTGATCTTGCATACCTTGGCCACACACGATCCCCAGATAGCAAGCATATCAATGCTTCTTGAACTAAGTCATCTGCTGTTAAGTATGTAAGCGCCTTGGAATAGGTTTGAGCTCTGATTTTTATACGCTTCCAATCGGCAGGTGACAGCTGCGTCAATGCCGCTTCGACTTCAGATTTGCTAAGTGATGTTTCATCTGACATTGCATGACTCCAAAAGCTACCAAATTACTAGACTGTTGAATTGCTCCTTACGGACGTTTAAATAAAATTTATTTTGGCGTCCGCAAGTTAGTTGCTGTCAGTCTTTATGTATATACGACATGGTAATGCAGAAAAAGCTTAGCCAACTGTAACTGATTTAATTTAGATAGTGAATTATTCACCTAATGTTATCAAGTATCTAACTGAAGTTATAGCCTACTAAATTTTAGTCACTGCAATATCAACTGCCTGTTATAGAACTTAACTCAACAATAAATTGGAGCAACGAATTATGAGTATCGAAAATACTGAAAAAAACAAAGAACCAAAAATGGTAACAATTATTATCAATGGCACCGCTAAATCAGTCGAAAAAGAACGTTTGTCATTTGATGAGATCGTGGCATTGGCATATGAAACACCCCCTACTGGTGATGGCGTCCAATTCACGATTCAATATACAAAAGGACACTCAGATAAGCCAAAGGGCACCTTAGTAGAAGGTCAATCAGTCAAAGTAAAAGAAAGGATGGAATTCGATGTCACACCAACTAATCGCTCATAGTCCTGACTTACAAAAACTCAGGAATCAAGGTTTAGATCTTGATATTCAACATGGCTATCTTCTTATAAAAGATGTGCCCTATGTAAATGCTAATCGTGAGGTAAAACTAGGAACACTTGTATCAAGGCTTGAATTGAATGGAGACATTACCAACAAACCTAGCGATCACGTTGCTTATTGGGTTGGAGAACACCCATGCCACAGCACGGGCTCTGTAATTGCTACTATACAGAATCCTAGTGCCCCTCAAGATTTAGGCAATGGCCTAAAGGTTGACTTCACTTTTTCTGCAAAAGCAGAATATCGTGACTATCACCATAAAATGACAACCTATATTGGTCGGATTACAGGTGAAGCGCAGGTTATTGATGCAGCCGCTACAGCTGAAACGTATCCAGTGATTCCCACGGAAGAAAATGAATCGGTATTCAAATATCAAGATACCGCTTCAAGTCGGGTCAATATTGGTAACTTTAACGAAAAATTAGCCGGACAACGAATCGGCATTGTTGGTTTAGGCGGCACTGGGTCATATATTCTGGATCTAGTAGCTAAAACTTGCGTTAAAGAAATCCATCTTTTCGATGGGGATGCTTTTTCCCAGCACAACGCATTCCGCACGCCAGGAGCAGCTTCACTTGATGAGTTAAAAATTAAGCCAACAAAGGTAGCTCATCTAGAAAGCGTATATGCAAAAATGCGACGTGGCTTAGTAATTCATGAGCTTTACATGGATGGTTCTACATCTAATCAACTTGCTGGACTTGATTTTGTTTTTCTCTGCTTAGACCGTGGAGCATCAAAAAAGGAAATAGTAACAACTTTGATAGAGCTTGGTATACCTTTTATTGAGGTAGGAATGGGCGTAGTACGTAGCGATGACAGCCTATCTGGCCTGATAAGGGTTGCGGTAGGTACAAAAGAAGTTTATGACAAAATTCTGAATAAGATTAATTTTTCTGAAGGTGATGTCCCTGAAGATGAATATTCAACCAACATTCAGATTGCTGAACTAAATGCTTTAAATGCATGTTTAGCGGTGATACGATGGAAAAAGGTATTTGGTTTTTATCGGGACTCATCAGATGCACACTTTATTAGCTATTCGATAGCGGCAAATGAAATGGTTAACGAGGACGAGTGATGGGGCAGCAGCAATCTGTTAAGCATGAGTATGTAGAGTTTATTCCTGAACATTTACAACCTGGAATTCTCTACATCTCACTAAAATATAAAACTGCTTCTCATCTATGTTGCTGCGGATGTGGGTATAAAGTCGTTACACCGCTAAATACTGCCAAGTGGGCCTTAACCGATCATGGCAAGTCTGTCTCTCTCGTCCCTTCTGTTGGTAATTGGAGTTTTCCATGTAAATCACATTACTGGATAACGCACGGACAAATTAAATGGGCGGCAAAAATGTCTGATAGGCAGATTGCACACGTACGTAAGATGGATCGTACTGATGCAGAAATATATGCTTCAACTACTGAGGCAGCTTCTAAGGGCATTATTCCGCAACTTTGGCTATGGATTAGAAACTGGTTTAAATAACTTACGTGTATTCATTTGATTGTTTTGATTCGGACTAGGCAGTTGGCTATTGGAGAAACCATATGACAAATTGGGCAGAAAAAGCTACATCGAATATCTTGCATTTATCTAGAGCCAACAATCTAGCAGAAGCATTACGCGAGTGGGTAACTACAGGTGGTTATGAAGATAGCCATAACATCGAAGAGATATGCGAACTATGTGAACATGAAGGCCTGCGTTATCAATATGAAATTGAAAACCTGACTACTCGCAAAACCCTCTGGGTTGGCTCCACCTGCATCACAAAATTCATCCCCTTATATGAGAATGGTCGCGAGGTAATTGGTGAGGAAGCTAAAGCTAGTCTACTTCGCCGTCGCCAAACGGAATATGAAAATCAGTCAAGAGAAGAGAGAGCTTTTGACCTTTTAAGCAAACTCGCTAAAAAACATCCCGATAAGTTTGCACAAACATCGTGGCGCACTACCTGGAAACTAGGATATAGCGCTAAGCAACTGTTAATGATTTCCGTATATTGCAAGCACAATGGATTTACTTTTAATTCTGCAGACTTTCGTATCAATACAAGACGTGAAAGAGTGGTTGAGCAGGTTAGAAATTTAGAATACTGGCAGTATCGTCGGTTACGTGCAGCATTACCTAAATCTAGGAGAGCTGATCTAGATGTTTATTTTCGAGAGTTAAAATAAGAGATCACAAGTTTTACACGGCATTTACCGACTCTCCTGACCGGTTGCGGGACGCAAAACTTGTGAACTAGGTTAAATTATATATTTAATTTAGTGACTTAAAAAGTCTCTTCATAATTCTCTTCTTAAGAATTTACTAAATTTTTATCACTCAAGGAATGGGTGGTGAAATTGGCGCTTACTTTGAATTCGCGCGAATATCGTTGCCTATCTAAAGGCCGGTTTAAGATCACTGGGAGAAAGTCAGTCATAAGATAGGTGTACACTTAATTTAGGTGGACACCTATCTTACGAGATTCAAGGAGTAAGGCTAGATGGTGCTGGGCGGGTGCTTACAACCAAGACGTAAAAGCGATAGTTCAGATTTCCTTAGCAATTTCTAGTACCTCAGCTGCAGCTCTAATACGATAGCGCTTTGGGAAAAAATACATCATCCATTTTTTTAAAATGGCCCAATAAAGCTCTGGATCGTAGATAGGAGAGGTCATTTGTTCGCAGTATTTTTTTATTATCGCTTCTGCGGCTTCATCAGTTGCTCCCGAGCCTTTAGTTATTTCCTGGATTTCTAAAGCTACTGGAGTGTTTTCAAAAATTGCTGAAATATATTTTTGGAAACTTTCATCTGACATCCCCGGTAATAAACTGAGAGCATTAATATCAAACTCTCCAGCTTTTACTACACTACTGAGTAAGTTAGATGTGTCTTGGCCAGAGTATATCTTGTAAAGGTATTCTGGCTTATTGCATGTTGGTAGCCAGGTAGGATTCAAGCTTAGTTCTGCCTCATCATGCTCACTTGGCCGTTCTTTCATTTGCAACTTTAGTGCGTCAACTTCTATTTGCATAGCTGCACGTACAGACTCTGTTGCTGCAATTGAATATGTCAATAAGTGACGTTCCATATCTTGGATAATAGTCACTTCAGGTTTCACTTCTACAAGAAGTTCAATATTTGGTATTGGACACCAACCTAATGCCGTTGCAGTAATATTTGCAGAACCAACTAAGCACCTATTATCAACACGATAGTATTTTGCGTGTAGGCATGGATGTAAAAGAAGTTTTGCATTTACTCTTTCATTTATTAAATCGAATACTTCCAGGTCACTTACACCAGATGCTATCTCTTTAGGAATCCATCTTGTTATTACTATAATTTTTTCTGTCTCAGATGGTATAGCGGCGAATATTTTTCTTAAAGAATCAACTTTGATAAATGGTGCTACGAGTAAAACTTCACCTTTCGCCTGTTGACATAAAGTGGTCAAATCCTTACCTGGTGACCTAAACAAGTTTATTCTCCATCTGTTTCAGTTAAGAATATTCTTGCCATTTTTCCCCAATCTTGCCGCATATCACTTATACGTTGACGATTCGGAAGGTCTTCCATTTCATATCTTGCCCACGCTGCAAATAACATTTTTAATGTGTCTGCCGCATTTCCTATTCTGGCCATCAACTCTTTGGTTGTGATATCGTCTGGAATATCTTGATCTAAAGCCATTATTAGAGATTTAAAAGCTGGGTGCTTTCTATTAAAAATAATCTCAGTAATTCCTCCAGGCCGTTGTTCAATATGAAAGAATGAGTATGCTTCACTATCTTTCTCTAAAAATAAAACACGCCTCTCTCTTGCAGCTACAGCTTTAGCGATTTCCTCCGCAACCTGTTCCGAATAATTTTTATCTTCAATTAAATCGTTTTTAAGTTCTTCTGAAGCCTTATCATCAAATACGTTGTTATCTTCAGAAGTGGCGTGGCCATCTTTTGCTCGTTGCTTAAATTTAGTACTTGCTCTATCTTCAACAGAAACATCTTCATGTCTTTTCTGGCCAGATCTTGTTCCTTTTGTTTGATCTGCCAGTCTTGCACGTACTTGAGATAATTGATCTCTAATGTACAAAACGATATCAATGAGATAAACGTGGTGGTCTCCCTCAGCAAGAAGACGCTCTTTCATTTCTAGATATGATTCGCCTGGATCAGCCTCGGATTTCCAGTCAAATTGAGCCATATGGGTAAATACTGTTGCTGATTGTTTATTATTTGTAACACCAAATACTTCATCAAGTGCAGCGGGAAACTCCACTTCAACACCCCACCAACGTTCGGTGGGGTCGTAACTATTTGCCCAAGAAGGATCAAGCGTTAACTCTCTACCTGCTCTGACAATTGATACCCCTAGGTTTTTAGCTGCATGCTTACCGTAAGGCTTGTCACCTCTATTTGTGCCATCTTCAGGAACTGTTTCCTGTTTAGCCCAAGACATACGAACAACAACTGGATACTTTTTATTGTTCCACTCAATTTCAAAAACTTGATCGGCTTCTCCCCATTTTTGGAACATAGGTTTATCTGCAAATGGAGCTGGAGTTGATGAAGGACTAATTAAATATAACGGATCGTTGGCTCTTGCAGAACGCTCTATTGTTGCAGTCCCATTTTCTAAAGCTAATAAACGAATTTCAAGTTTCCCAGTATGGATAAACTTTCTATACATTCTTCCTACAATAGCCTCAGTATTTTCAATAGTAGCCTTCGCACTCTTCCATGAAAGTCTGTGCTCATCAAACTTTTGCCATAAAACAAGAGTTCCAGAATCGCCTATTTCATTAGAATATAAATTCCAACAGTCTGGAAGTGGCTGTAGTTTTGGCTGTGGAACATGCCTTACGCCCTGAGCTTTAATTTCTTCTAAATCAAGATATGAATGTAGCGCATTTTTTGAACCGTTCTGCCAAGACCAAACATCAACACGCCTACACTGAGAAATAGATGCATTAGGTAACCCCATGCCAAATCGACCTATCCCTGACCTGTCATTTAGATGAGTGCCATTCCCAAATTGAAGCGCCATTTGAAGTGTTGCAGCATCCATTCCATGTCCATTATCAAGAACTGCTATTTCTTTGATACGTTTTCGTTCCCTCTGTTGAATTTGTTCTTTAGCTTCAACGCAAAATACTTCTATTAGGGTTGCGTTCGCTTGGGCTGAATTATCAATTAGTTCAGCAAGTGCGCATGCTGTATTCTGATAACCGCTATCACGCATAGCTTCAACAGCAAGATCTGTAGGAAGGATTTCAATACTATTTATTTGTTGAGTCATGACTAAGCCATTTCATTATTATTTAAAAACTCTACCCCCAAACATCTTCCCAATTTAAAAATGCTTGGGCAATACTACCGAATCCTGGAAGGCCAGGATCTACAACGGTTACGATGTCTGCTGTTTTGTTACCACCTTGTTTTGGGCCTCGAATAGCCCTCCCAACCATTTGACTATATAGTACAAGAGATTTAGTGGGTCTAGCTATTAAAGTAGCACTAGTTTTTGGGGCATCAAAACCTGTAGTTAACACGCCATAATTACAAAGTATCTGAGGTGTTGAATCTCCACCCTTGAATTTTCTAATCGCTCGTTCTCTAGAGCCAGATGGCGTTTCACCAGTAACTACATCTGCATCATATCCCTTAGCACTTAGAATTGCAGTCATTAGTTTTGCATGATTTACTGAAGAGGCAAAAAGAATTACCCTTTGATGTTTTTTCAATAGCTGTTCAGCCTCAGCAAGAATTAGTTGATTACGATCACTGTTCTTCCCAACCTGCTCTAAAAATTCATCCGAATACTCTTCTGATGATTTCTTGGCTAAGTCATCAGATTGATTAAAAGTACTCTCTATTAACTTGAAATCAGGTTTAGCCAGATAACCTTCATCTATTAAATACGTTACAGAATTACTATAACCAGGAATTTCTAGAGTGATTTTTTTCGAACCAAAGAAATCGGCTAATTCTGCGTCGGCATCTACATCATTCCAAGTTCTTCCTGGAGTTGCTGATAGTCCAAGCAGTTTATTCTTTGGGCGTTTAGTATGAAGCCCTTCAATTATAGAGCGATATGTTGGAGCTATAGCTTGATGAGCTTCGTCAACTATTGTTAATGAAGTTCTATCTCCAAGCGTCATTAACATATTTGCATCTCTTTGGTATAAAGCATTTATTTTTGCAAATCCTGCAATAATTATTCCATCACGCATATTTGTTAGGTCTGGTGTATAGTTTCCCCAATATCTATATATTGGGACTTCTCGGTTACCAATATACTTCCAAGCACGTTTAAACTCTTGAGCGGCTTGCTCAAGAAGCTCAGCACTTTGCGCAAGCCAACAAATTAAAGTATTTTCATTTTCAGATAGATGTCTTACAGCAATATTTATTGCTGTTCTGGTTTTACCAGCCCCCGTAGGCATATGCAAAAGTGCTTTGTAAGGATGTTCGCTGAGAGTCAGCTCAACTCTATGAGCGGCGTCTCTTTGATGTGAAAACAGCCCATATTCTGGAAAGCATGATTCAATTTGCTCCTCTAATGGTTGAGGCGCCCTTTCTTCGTCTTGAAGCCCAAAAAAATCCAATAAACTTTCCCATGTTGATCTTTTTGATAAAAAATCAACATTTCTTAGCTGTTCTAATGGATTGTGAGAGGCCTTATATCCCAAGCGGATAAGTAGTTCATTAACCTTATCATTTGGCAAAAGACTTAGAATAACATTACGGGAAACAGATTCTTTTAGGGATTTTTTTGGATCAATCAACTTGATGCAAACTGGTATTAGTTTATCAGCAGTTGACAACAGCAATGGGTCGATTGAATTGATCAAAGCTACAATTTGATCATCAAGCAGCTGAATAAGTTGCTCAGGGCTGGAATTAGAAATAAGGCGTTTAAATAAGTAGCCTGGAGATCCCCCAGAATAATTTTCAGTCATGCAAGTCCTAATTGTTATTTATGACAAACTAAACAAGCCCCGCCACCTTCATCTTCAAGGTAAAGTTCATCAAGCTCTATATTGAAATTAATAGGCCTTAATGGATTTACTGGTCGACGATCTTTTTCCTTTTTCTTTCGTATTTCAAAATCATTTTTAATTTGAGCTACACGATCTGGATGCTCTAGTTCAGATAAAGACTCACCTTGAGTCCAAGTAAAAGGTGAGGAGTTTTCTAAAGCTAACTTTTCATATTCTTTTGCTTTTTCAAATTCATCAGGATGCTTTTCTTTTAAACCTACCCATTCAATTTTTTGTTGGTAGAAACAGAATGTGCAACCACTTCTAGAACGCCAATCATAATACTTTGGATAACCTACACCTGAAGCCTCAAGTATGTCCATTACTCCTTTTTTGTCTACCCCATACTCTCTGAACGGTAATCTAATTTTAAGATTATCATCCGAAGATATGTAACCTTGACGATATTCTTCATCTGAACGAATAGCAACGTAACTAGTTACAATATCACCAGATGCCAACATGGGTTTAACCCAGTTTTTAAAAGGTAATAGTTTTAACTGTCGAGTACACCAGCGTGTGTTTGCTGAGGGTAAAAAATGATTATATTCTCTAAGCCAGAAATCAAAGTCACGGCTTGGGTTTAACCTAAGAATCGGCTTACCCAAAAATCCCTCTAGCTTCCCTAAAAATTCGTAGACTTCTGGAAGCTCTTTTCCAGTGTCAGTAAAAAAGTAATCGATGTCTAATTCTGGAAAATGTTGACGCATATAGACCGCTAAAGCCGCACTATCCTTACCCCCAGACAGCCCTAAAACATGCTTATTCATTAGTTATTCCTTTACCATGAAGTGTATCAACACCAGCCTGGGCAAGGGCTGCTAAGAATAATTCTTTGCTAATACTTTTTGAATGACTCATGAATGTAGCTGCTAATTTATCAACTATAGGCTGATCATTTTTTGAAATATTAAATGATTCAGACATTGTTTCTCCATCATCGCCTGTTCCAAATACTACCGCAATTGCTTTTCTAGTGGGGTTCCGATCTCTTACAGATGCAATAGCTTCAAATTGTCTAAATTTAAGAGACCAATCAGCTAATGTAATTAATGCTAGATCGGCATCTTGATCATTCCAGTCACGTGGTGGTTTGCTAACTGCTAAACTACATAATCCCTCATAATACATTCTGGTTTTTTCAAAAACGGACAGTCGGCCAGCAAAGCCATCCAAAAGAAAATCACCAGTAATACCTGAAACAATTTTTGCTCTAGATTTTATAGACTCGATATCGTTCAAGTCAGCATCTAAGGCAATAAGCATTTTTGATATAATTTTCTCAAGCTTCAATTCATAAGCCGTTGTGATTTCTTTAAGAGCATCTCCCAGCAGATGTTTATATCCATCTGGGGCATTTACGCCAAATATCATTGGTAAATCTACAAATAGAACCTTATGTGGATCGCTTGCACGAAGTAAAACATCCCGAACATCCCTAGACTGTTTAGAAAGCTGTGTTGTTCTCTTCGTCCACTCGGGTTGCTGGAACATTAGGTAAACTAATGCTCTTGCAGTATTTAACGGATCAACTGAACTTTCTGAACTAAGTTTATCGTGCAGTTGGGCATTAATTCCTTCTAATATTGATCTTTTATCTTTGTCAATTTTTACATACTTTAATGAAATATGCTGCGGTGCTTGCAATGCTTCATCAACAGTAACATCTGAAATTTCAGGAACAAACATACCATCTTTATACAAAGCTACATTTGCCTTGTTCGCTAGAACAAATGCAAAAGATAGTATTGGTAGTACACCATTTTTAATACCATATGGAGGTTCTGACCACTTTCTATATAAATCTGACATAGACACAGCACCATCTGATTCAATAAGTAGTTTTTCAGCTGCATCCCAAGCTTTTTGAAATGATTTTCCTTTCCCTTCCTCAGATGGGCGGTGAAATGCCCAATTCTGTTCATCAACTTGCTTGTGAATACCAACAGACTTTAATAATGAATAATACAAGCCTGCTTCTGCTGGATATCCATCAAATCCTAGATTTGGTATCTTTTCATTGATTATCATAGCGTGAAGAAGAGTTCTTCTAGCTTTTGAACTTGTTCCAGATAATTTGTCTCGATTAACTAGTTCGTTAAGTATGTGAGGCGTACATGAATACAGTAAGTCTGCCAATGAAGATGCAGTTGATGAAAGGCCAGTTGAGCCTGGGTTCTTTTGTAATTTACCGTTCAAGTACCAATGAGCATAAAAAAATGCCTCTCTTAATTCATTTTCAAGCCGATTACGAATTGACGATATTCGTGCATCAATTTCTCGCCTAGCAATTGGATCGCCTTCATGCTCAGGTCGATTTTTCCTTACAAATTCCATGCCCAATAGTTCACGGCTAAGCTCTTTAATTAGGTCACCATTTTGAGGTGCACCAAGCACTACTGGAAATTCTGATTTACTTTTTGAATTTGTTTTGCAAATGGACTCCAATTCATCATTAGAGTTGTCTTTACTTGGAATGCACAGAATAAATGCACCAAAAGCATCATTTGGCGCACCATACTCAGATATTTTTTGTTTAATTTGAGCTGCATGACACAGCTCTATGTTCATCCAACGCAAAGTTCCTGTAGTTAAGTAATGTCTTTTTGCAACAGCTGGATAAAGGTTTGTAAGCTTTGTTAGTTGACCTAAATCCGGATCTCCAATTGAAAGAAGTGCATCATGCAAGGCACCATCAATATCGAAGTCACTTCCAGCAAATACTCCCCATGCTCCTAAGTGTTTTCTGAAGGCAATAATTGACCAGTTTTTTAAATTTCCAAGTGCTTCTTTAACTTCAAATTCAGACAAAGAAGGAAGGCATGATTGGAGCGTTTTATCATCTGATGACAATCCTGAACCATTTTTAAACAACTCAATAATAGCAATGGTTTTAGTCAACTGAACATGAACATTCTCGCCTTTTGCTTCACTACGTTCAACTGCTTCAGCCGCTTGAGCCCACCTGTGACCATCGGATGAGGCCAATATTGCTGGCTCAAGGTTTAACTTTAAATAGTCCCAATAAATACAAGGCAAATAATAGGTAGATTCATCGGCATTACTAGTTAAAAGAAAGTCTTTAAAGCCTTTAGGTTCAACCGATACCAGAAAACTAAATGCACTTCTTTCATTTTGACCAAAGCGTCTTTTTGATGTTGGTCCTAAAAGTGCAGCTGTCGCTGGATGTAATGGCCAGCAATTATCAAGGCTCTTCCAGAATGTTGAACTTACTGACGGCCTTCTTATACGAATAAGTTCTGCTATATTTTTTGATATAACGCTTGATGATGGATGCTTAAAGCTTGAACTTAAAGCTTTTCCAGTTAATTCTACGAGTTCATCTGTAGCAGATATCAAAGGAATATCAACAAATCTACCCTGAATTTTTGACCATTCCTCACGCGCATTACGACCAAGTTTTCTTGCATATTGCTCAAAAGCCTGATGTAGTATGCCTACAATAATAAGCTTCCCACTCACTCTGTTCGCTAATTCTGCAAGCTGTTGATAGAAGTAAATATCTTCATGATTTTGAAGAGCAGATTCCAGAAATTTACCGAGTTCATCAATAACGACTAACACACCAGTTTGTGAATTTGATTCGGACTCTTCTGATAGTAATTTTAATAATTGATCAGGATTGACATTTGCTGCTCCTTCAACACTTCCACCTTTTGCTTTTATTAAAGCCAGATATAAAGATTGAACTACACTCGCCCTTTTCCCAACAACAGGCAGTACTAACCAACCATTTTTTCCTGAATCAAAAGCATTTAGGACAATATCGTTCTCTGCTAAACCAAGAACTTTGATAGCTTCTTTACGAATTTTTTCATCATGGTACACAATAGAGCACAATCCTAATGCAAGTGATGATTTACCACCCCCATATGGGCCAGTCCAAGTGAACGCATGTTGGTTTGTTTCTAAAATCTGTCGAGCAGTATTTTCCAGCACTGATTTAGCTGTACCTTGGCATATGTATCCACTCAAGCTATCAGTTTTACCCAAATCAGCATCGATGTGAATTGACCGCTGAAATTGACGAGTTATGCTAACAACATCGGAAAGTTTTTTATCTGACATTACTTAATCTCCAATGCTTGATTTAAGCTAAATTCAGACGTACAAATTATTTGTTTTTGCCCTGCGGTGTCCGACCATTGATAACATCCGTTTGTAGACTTCTCCAACCCTATAAGTCTCTCTGCTAATGAATCTTCATCGAGTTTGAACACCCTTCCAGGAGATCCAGGATCATAAGCTATAGACTCAAATGACAGAGTGCTTTGGTTTGATGCCGCATTTGCCCAGTAGTCAATCAGCGTATACAGGAATACATTGTCTGGAAGAGTTGGTTTCGGACCTCTAGAGAATTCATACAAGCCGTTTGCCCCAATTTGCAATAACCCAAGCTCAGCGAGCATTGGTTCAGCAATGTCCTCTAGTGATGTGCTTGATGGTTTAGGCACATATGTGCTAAAAAAGATGTTTACATCTCGACCTAAAGTATTTGATGATACTTTAATTTGTGGTGATTTTTTTTCTAGGTACTCATCAATTGACGATAGCAATTGTGAAGGGGAAAAACTATATTCACCAAGTTGATTAAATGCCAAAAACCATGTGGTAGCTCTTGCACCAAACTTAGAAAGTCCAGCTAAATTCCAATGAGCAATCCATGAGGTTCCATATTGCTCCGAGTATTGATCTAAGCCATTATTTCCAAAGAGCTTTTCGCCAAGTTCAGTAGCTCTGTAAGTACCATTAACACTCTCAATAATTCCACATGCCGTTGCCCAATGCCGTATTGAGGCCACCATATTTTTACCAACACCAAAATCTATAATAGCGTCTTCGTTAGTAAATACACTCTTTTTACCTGAATGCGCTACGGCTTCATATGCCTTTTTTAACCACATTTGCCTTAGTGGGAATGTTTCATGTCCCGAGAAGTGTGGTTCGTAATTTACATCATTAATTAAGCTTTTCATGTCAGCACCTTTTACTGGAGAATTATACCAGTAAATGTTTGGACTGGCGAAAATCGCCAGTCCAAATTAATATAGGGGCTTTTCTACTTTACAAGCGTCTTAATTTAATAATTATTGTTTATAAACAGTTTGTTATATAATTTTTTACACATCCAATCAGCTCAAGCAAGAAAGATTCTAGTAACCTAAATTTCACATGTAAATTCATTGCTAAAAATTGGATTATCCGGACTTCCATTAAAAACATACCATCGCGGATTACAAACAACTCTAGTTCTACCTAGGTAGCAATCAAAGCTCTCATGAGTATAGCCATGTATCCATAACTCACCATGACCTAACAACCACTATTAAAGCAGGTTAAGTCCAGTTTGTTAAAAACCTGGACATTACTACTGACCTCTATCTATTAAAAAAATCAATTCATTTAGCTCACTATTAATTACATTTAATAGTGCTGAAGCATCCGTAGCTTCCTCATTTATCAAATAAGCCAGGCTCAAAATGGTCAGAGGATGAACGCCGATTACTTTGGCCAACGCATCAACTTTCTCGACGGTCGGAGTATAAAGGCCGCGCTCTAATGTACTTACATAGGTGCGACTGGAAATATCGGAGAAATCTTCCTGTGTAATTTTTTTGGCTATTCTTGCTCTTTTCAGTGCCAGTGCAAGCGACTCTTTTATATTCATGAAAGCTTCCTTTTAAGAAACTCCATCTAGCCAAATTGAGTGATATATGACTACAATGTATACTGCTCATTTTTAACTTATGGTGCTGTCATGATTGAAACTTTTTCCCATTCTGAAATTAATTTCCCTTGGCGCGAAAGTGGCGTAAGAACTTGGACTTATGCACACATAAACCTACATGCGCCTTGGTTCTATGTTGATTATAAAATTGGGATAGATGAAAGGTCGGCTAGCGCAATGTATTTGCTTTTTGATGAAAAACAAATATCGCAATTGTTAACTGAATCCGACGTTGAAATAACCAATCTTTATGCGGTCACTCCTGGTTTTATTAACAAAACCATGCAATGGAAAATGGATTTACTAAAATCCGTCTCAGTGGGGTATAAAAAAGTAAGGGGTCAGAACCAAAAGGTTGTAAGACTTGAGCTTGCTAATGAAATTGAGTATTTTTATCCTGAACTGAAGTTGAAGAGCAAATTTCATAAAGAACGAGATATATATTTCTCAAAAAAGGATTCATTAAATGAACAAGAAAAAAGTTAAGGATGTTGCGAAGCCAAAGGAAGGCGATGCTGACTACATACCGTCAAAAGTGGAAAGACAAGCCGCTTTTTTAAAGGCATGCAAAGGTTTGACTGCTGAAGAGGTTAATAAAAGAGCAAGTATGTTTACTGGTGTTAATTTCCGTGATTTTGAAATCATCAAGATGATTGGCTAGTTTAGTTCGCTAACTGAATGTAACTTAATATGAACACCAACTTACGAACAAAATGGACAACACCTTTGGTTGATGCTGGCGATGGATCTGGTGATGCAATAATTAGCTTGCCAGACGAACTACTAGAGTTACTTGGGTGGGTTGAGGGTGATGAATTGTTGCTAAATATTGTTGATAATTCGATAACATTCACTAAAATTTAATCTAATAAACACTTATTGGTGCGGTAGTAGCCCTCTTACAGATAACGGGCACAACTCAGAGTATCCTCATCTAGTTGGCCATCAATTATTATTCTAACTGACCAGTGATTCTCATGGATACTGATCACTCATTCACTTTGAAGTAAACTGTTCATCAAGTCCAAAAAAATTAGACTTCCCGATAGCTGACTGTCATGATTGGTGCTAACGGCCATAAAGCAGACATTAAACGTTGAAGTTAAAGAGGCCCACCTTGAACGACTTGTTAGACTTTGGACCAACCTCCGGAGTATCGTTCTGAAACTACACAATAACCCGCTCCTACCAGAGCATCACGAGCAGCAACAGTTGCTTTAACTAGCTCATCCGAGCTTGGATTCTCAGTAGGTGTGCAGAGCAACCCGCCTTCCTCAAGATGGTGCTCATTTAATGGGCATATCAACGCGAAAGCGGCTTTAGCTATCTTCACCACAACAACATCATGCCCAGAGAAATCGACATAAACATCTCTGTCGTCATCGTATAAGTATATGCTTACATCATGTGCATGTGGGTTTAGCCGCCTTGTGTCTGTTAACGCCAACTTCACCCATGCTAGAGATTCAATATCTTTGTTAAAGACAGAATTGTCAGGGGTCCAGCCTGATTTGATGGCTAACTTCGCTGCTGCAGAAATACTCAAGCACGTAAAGAATCCCGTCTCTAGCTGGTGATTATCACGGACAAGCGACTCTGTCACTAGTGCTATAGCGCGGCCTGACTCGTCAATCACAGGTCCGCCGCTGAAGCCCCCTCTCGAAGTGGCGGAGATGACGTAGGTCAGATTGTTGCTGTTTCTAACGCGCGCTACGGCATTAATCTTTGCTTCAACCGCTACTTGAAAGGGATAGGTGGTCAAAGGTATCGGTGGATATCCAACGCAGACTACTGAAGAAAGTAGCAGGATGTCTTCAGATAGATAAATGTCATCGGTTGAGCTGAGATTGATCGTTGGAATTTCTGAAGCATCTTCGACTCGAATGACCGCTACGTCAACATCGCCTTCGGCAAACTCTGGTTCTCCGATTATCTTAAGTGTTCGAGGCCGCGTTGCGGCGCTCAGATGAGTACCGTGGTACTCAGTATTAATATTCAAAGGCTGTGTGATACTAACTTCAAGTATTCGATTGCCTTCGACAACATGCTTGGCAGTTATAAAGTAGCCATCGCCGATATGAAATGCTGTGCCGATGGACTCATCGCCATCATGTGTTTGTACGGCAACAAACGCAATTGCCCCCTTTGCTTTTAGGTAGACTTCGCGCACAGTTTCTCCATGTTCTAACGTTTGAAGGAACTGCGAAGCAGTCCCGCTTGATTGATGGGTCATACATACGATTGCTAGACATTAGTTAAACGCCATTTTGCTGCAGCAAGCTCAGAAGCAGTAAATAATGAGCAAAATTTTGGTTGTAGCATAATGCTTTCAATGGTTAATTCAGGCTTGCCCATTTTATTTAGTTCTTTAAAGCCATATTGGAACTCTCCCGAAATGACAAATTTCTTTGCGACTTCGATAGGATGGTTGGCTTCAATCATTTGTTCAAACCGTGTAGGGGCATAGCCTAACTCATAGCACTGACTAACAGCAGATTTAATTTCTGCCAAAAACTCATCCCTTAATCCCATATTCATTTTCCTTAGAATGTCTAACGTTTTTAGGTGAGGAGGGCCCTAGCCGCAAAGCGGTGGAAGGAACCTACAAGCGCAGGTTACGCTATCGACGCAATTGTTATCTCTCATGTTCCCGCAACCTTCTCGGAAATACGCACGAGCATCTTAATGGCCTCCCGAAGTTCATCAAAGCTGACCGTTTGCTCTCGGGTATGCATCGCCTGATCGCTTAGCCAGACCCGGTGGGTGTCGCCTTGCGGGATATCTGCTGGATCAAAGTGACGAGAGACGTTGTAGACCCAGTTCATGCGTTCGTAGGCGCTCCCGTCCCCCTTCTTGTAAAGATCTCGGCCTAGGGACTTCCGAGCAAACTCCAGTCCCTGCCAGACAGAGCTAATGCAACTTTCGAGATGGCGAAGTACGCTGAAAAAAGTGCCAACACTCCGCGGATTGCCTTGCGCAGCAGCACTGGCGACCTCCCATTCCTGTAACGAAGCGTGTGTTCGACGAATTATTGCAAACGCCAATGCAGCTTTCTCGTCCGGCACATGCGCATGGAAAATTCTCCGAAGGACAAACTGCGCAAACCACTCGTCTGCGTTCGGAAATTCCTCAGCCAACGACTTGATCGATAGCTGTGTGAGCTTCGACATATCTTGAGCGACAAACGTGTCCAAAGCGTAGTTGCTAATGCCCATGGTGATCTATGAAGAAAAACAGTAATTATAGAGACCCATTGTCTCTATATTAATAATTGAATGTTCGTGGCGCATGACTGGGATCACCTGTCTTATTTTACTTTTATTGTTTCTACGTCACTATATTGAAATATTAATATAGTGACTGAGCATGGAATAATTTAATTGTAATTGAAGAATTAAATTTATGGGGAATTAACAATGAATGACCGCTTTGGGTCTTTTTGCCCTTTGACCTACAAAATAGTTTGCCACAAAGCAGACTGTCAAAAAGTAGAATCAAGATTCTTTACGAAATTTAACTACCATGTAGCATTATCTATAATTTGGCAATACACAAAACTTTACGAATACCCAAAATTACCAGGGACTCTATGATACTGTGTCACTAAACTGCCTTTTCTGAAAATATAATGGTGTGTAATAAACAAGATTATTTTCCACCTGAAAATCCTAATTGCTCCCAGGCCGCGTAACTAACTATAGCAACAGTATTTGAAAGATTCAAACTACGATTGCTTGGTCTCATTGGCACTCTGAGCTGATGTTCCAACTTAATACTCTGATGAACATGTAAAGGTAATCCCGCAGTTTCAGAGCCAAATAAGAGCACGTCACCTGCTTGATAATCAACTGTATTGTATAAATTACTCCCCTTGGTTGTAAAAGCAAATATTCTTTTTCCATCCATAGCCACTAAAAAAGCGTCATAGTTAGGATGCAGATGAACATTTGCCAAGTCAAAATAATCAAGTCCAGATCGTTTGAGATTTTTATCTTTGAGATCAAAACCAAGAGGTTCGATGAGATGTAGATTACAACCGTTATTAGCTACAAGCCTAATAATATTGCCAGTATTTTGTGGGATTTTTGGTTCAAAAAGTGCAATATTAAACATGATATATCTTAGTAAATTCCATTTAGATTCAAGTAAAGTTAAAATTTTATCATTAAAAATCTTTAGTATTAGATTGTTAGTATTTTAGTATATCTCCTAATCAACTGAGAGCCTTAAAATAAGCAGTTAGAATAAGTTCTATACTAAAATAATAGACTTTTTATGGTCGGCATAACATTGAACATCATACGGCTATGTGCCAACACTGGCGCGCAATTACACTTAGTGAAACCGCTAGGGTTTAGCTTAGAAGATAAACAACTAAAACGCGCAGGCTTAGACTATCACGAATATGCCAACTTAAAAGTACATGAAAACTGGGAGGCGTGCAAAGCAGCACTTGCGGGCAAGCGACTATTTGCAATTACCACCAAAGGCAGCACTACACATAGTGATATTGCATTTAAAGCTGACGATGTATTTGTATTTGGGCCTGAAACACGTGGGCTATCAGAGGAAATACGCAATCAATTCACCGCTGAACATCGCGTACGTTTACCAATGTTACCGAATAGCCGTAGCTTGAATTTATCAAACTCTGCCGCGGTATTACTTTATGAGGCTTGGCGACAAATTGGGTTTGAAGGCGGTAGCTAAGGCCGACCATTCAACCAGGCTATTGCTAAAAACATCATCTACGATGTTATACGCCTTCTGGCTTTTGCTCACGACCTAACAAATCCATCACCGCATCCTGAGCACTTTTACCATGTGATAGTGCTTGATTAACCTCACAAGTAATCGGCATATCAACGCCTAATGTTTCAGCGCGACGCATCACCTCACGCGCAGTGTTAACACCCTCTGCCACATGACCAAGCCCTTGCAAAATATCTGCTAAGCTTTTGCCGCTGGCAAGTTGCAAACCTACTTCTCTGTTCCTAGAGTACTGGCCCGTGCACGTCAGTATCAAATCACCAACGCCCGCCAACCCCATAAAGGTTTCTGACTTAGCACCAAGCGCTAAACCAAAACGTGTCATTTCAGTTAAACCACGAGTAATCATCGCGGCACGTGCATTATTACCAAAGCCCATACCATCAGAAATACCAGCAGCAATCGCCATCACATTTTTAACCGCACCACCCACTGACACACCAATCACATCAGTCGTATCGTACACACGTAAATTTG
>Ga0208271_100058_pt1 | contig 63046 bp, 54 predicted proteins | sample LakWasM111_LOW13_2_FD_183927 | JGI IMG/M metagenome (GOLD analysis project Ga0208271, IMG submission 183927) | Freshwater sediment methanotrophic microbial communities from Lake Washington under simulated oxygen tension - Sediment Metagenome... | ecosystem: Environmental > Aquatic > Freshwater >...
CTCTAAGCTTTGCCAGATCTACCGTCGTATTAAGCTTGCGTTAAAACTGTAAGGTTTTTCATTACCCAGCTTTACGAAAAGTAAGATTGATTCGAACTGCACCTAAAGCTGGGTGCATATTTGCCTTCAGTGGCAGTATGCCGTGATAGCGCAAACGCGCATCCCCGCCCCACACCACCACATCTCCATGATAAAGCGGAACATTCAAGGCTTTATCAGTACGCTTTAAACCACCAAACTGAAATGTTGCAGGCACACCTAAAGAAACCGAAACAATAGGTTGCGTGAAATCACGTTCGTTTTTGTCTTGATGCAACCCCATACGCGCACCACTTTGATAACGATTAATTAAACAAGCGTCTGGCTTAAAGTCAGCGTATCCCGCCGCTAAAGCAGCCACACGTGACAATACTAAAAAACTATCTGGGATTGGCGGCCAAGGCATATCTGTAAGCGGGTCTAAATTGGCATAGCGATAGCCTTGGCGATCCGTCACCCAACCTAATTCACCACAATTAGTCATGGCGACAGACATCGTAAAGCCACTAGGGACGACCATATGACGAAACGGCGCCTGTGTGATAATACTTTCTAAATCTGCGAGTAGCGTTGCTTCATCTTTAAGCGCAAATCCCTTAAGTAAATTCACTCCGGCCAGTGCGGTTTCGATAGGTGTTATGTTGCTAAATAAATCCAAGCTAAATCACTCCATCCATATATGACAGGTTTGTTTAATCTGAATTTAATATTGAACAATATTAAATTCAGATGCTTATAATCACTGCATGAAAGCTCCTTACCAACAAGCTGAAGAATTTTTGCGCGCGATAGACGATGACTGGTCACAATTGATTGACCACATTGGTGAATGCAAGTTTACAACAAAAAGTGAACGCGACCCTTACGAGGCATTAGTCCGCGCAGTGGCATATCAACAGCTAAGCACTAAGGCTGGTGACGCTATTCTAAAAAAGCTGATTAATCATTATGGGCAGTTTCCGACGCCTCCACAGTTGCTAGCCTCAACATTTGAAGAACTACGTGCTGTGGGATTTTCTGGCAGAAAGGTAGAAACACTCCAAGGTATCGCCAATGCCGCGGTATCAGGATTAGTACCGCCTCAAGCAGTTGCTGACAGCATGAGCAATGAAACGTTAATTCAACAAATCACGACCATTAAAGGTATTGGTCAATGGACCGTAGAAATGATGCTGATGTTTACGCTAGCGCGCATGGATGTTCTGCCTGCCGATGATTTTGGTATTGTAGAGGGTTACAAAAGGCTTAAAAAACTTGAGATTGCGCCTAAACGCAAACAAATGGCAGAAATTGGCTTAGCTTGGAGCCCTTACCGAACAGTCGCCAGCTGGTATTTGTGGCGTGTACCTAAATAAGCATCACTAATGACTTACCCAGTCGATAGTGATGCCCTGCTCCCTTGCGATTTCTTCAAACAAAGGTATCGCATCTTGCAAATGTTTTAAATAAGAGAAAGCCGTTTCTTGGTGAAAACCCAACACTAGCACCCGCTTGTCATGTGCAATGAGTGTTTTAAATATCGTTAATAATTGTTGCGTATCAGTGTAATCAGCCAAGCTTCCATTATTGGGATACTCCATCACAGAGGCGGTTAACTGATACGGCTCATCCAACACCGAGGCCTCTGGGTGCAAGGCTTTCACCATTTGCACCAAACCGCTATTCTCCGCCCACTTAGTCGTCAGCAAGTTGGCATCAGTGCGTGAGCTATCGAACACAAATTGATTCGCTTCCAGCGCACTCGCTAACTTGGGCCCTAATTGCCAACCACCAGCCCGAAAATATCGCGGACGAGCAAAACCCTGCGCTACTAACAAATTAGCGCTACAAGCTATTAATTTTGTTAAATCCTGTGCTGAGTACGCATATTCTAAGCTTACTGCATATCCACAATCACCTGCCTCACACGCATCACTTTGTGCTGCAAATGATGGGGCATTTTGAAAGGGTACCTCACATGCATTGAGCAGAGACTTCCAACCGTGAACATGCAGCCCCATGCTATCTGAGGGTAAAAAAGTGGAACGTATCTTTTCAGCCTCCACTTTCGCATCAGTGCTAGGCCGTAGCAGATAAACTGGATTTAATAATTGCATCATCGGGATGTGTGGATATTGCTTGCGAAAAGCCTGCATCACTTCGATGTTTTCCTCATCGAGTGACCATCCTTCCCAATCTACAGTGACGAATATTTTAATCGTAGGCTTGGCATCAGTTTCAGCGTAGCTATTTAAATTAGCGAAGAAGCATACAGAGGCCATTAAGCAAAGACTCAGCAGTTTGAAGTAAGGATAAAAATGAGTCATTAAACGCATCAATGGTTATCACTCTTTGCTGAAAAATGCGAAGTTGAATAGTTAGTTATTGACTGACAACCTCAAAAAGCATTGGCATGTGGTCGCTATGGTCTAACCAAGAGTCAGCCTCTCCGACTTGCACCAAGTTGAGTTTCCAATGCTTTCCAAAAAATCCGTAATCAATATGGTAGTTTTTATTTAAGTTACGCTGAAGGTAAAGTGTGGACTTTGTCTCTTCTCCCTGAGCTTCATTAAAAAACTCATGATAGCCACTATTCAAACCCAGTTCACTTAGCTCTCTGACTACATCAGAATGGTTCCACCATCTATCCCATTCATCCCATTGCTTATTACTGTTCAAGTCGCCTATTAGCATTGCTTGGGGATTATCAAGGAACGACTTACGAATCTGCAACAACTTCCAGAGTTGACCAATGTATCTGAAGTTTGGAGAGTTAGCTTGCTTTGTCCAAGTCGCTAGCAATGGGATTTCATTATTAATTTGGCATGGTAAAAAAAGTTCTAAAGGTTCCAGATTGAGCTCAACCTTATTGAGTAAGATATTATCTTTGGCGAACACCCCAATGCCTTTGCTTTTGTTAAGTCCTTCCCACAGGTGATTACTTGCATAGTTTTGGTAATGATGCTCACTTGAACGCTGAGGATCTTCACATTCCTGTATTACTAAAATATCAGCCTCAAACGAATCAAGAAGGTGATACTTCTTACGGAAAGCTCCATTGCAATTCCAAGTTAAGACTCTCAACCGTACCACCCTCTATATCCCTAATGATTACCAGTTTCAGGTCAACGCTAATTATTTTTGCTTATCACACCACAATTTGAATGAATATATTTAGTGGGTGGTTAGTGCGCCTAATCTATATCGGCAGAGTCACACTAGGTCAATGACGACTCATCGGCAAGTTCAGATAATCTCAGTTCAGATAAATCTTCAGCTTGCTTACTACCTTATTCACTGCACTAACTCGTGCATTCTATCCGTTTACATTCAAGTATTAAATGTTTTTATACGCGTGTAAGCGCCAATTCTAAACCACAAGCGTTAAAGCAATATGACGTTTGCACTTATAATGGGAGTCTATGGAATTATTTAAATATCATCAATTTGCATTCGCTAAACTTCTCGCATTCCGCATTCAAATCGTACTAGCTTACCAAATAATAGCAGTGGTCGTCGGCTGGCATATTTATCAGATAACCCACAACCCATTGTCTTTAGGGTTAATTGGTTTAGCCGAAGTGATTCCTTACTTCGCTTCTGCATTATTTGCTGGCCATGCGGTGGATCATTATTATTCACGCCGCATCTTTGCTGGTTTAGCCGCAGTGTTACTTACCATTAATGCACTCACGCTCACGGTAGTAGCGCTAGGTTGGCTAGATGGGAATATCACTTTCTGGATTTACGGCTCAATTGCATTTACTGGGGTGGCACGCGCCTTTATTGCACCTAGCTACAATACTTTATTTGCTATTATCTTGCCGCGTGAACAATATGCACGTGCTGCGGGCATCGGCACCTCTACATTTCAGGTAGGGTTAGTATTAGGCCCAGCGATTGGCGGACTATTAGTAGGATTTGGCAGTAAGTCTCTAGCTTATAGTGTTGCCACAGTATTATGTTTAGGTGCTGCCATTTCGATTGCTCTACTTAAACTAAAAGAACCAGATAAAGCGGAAAGCATCCCTGTATTTACCAGCATTGCACAAGGCTTGCGCTTTGTATTTAGCAACCAAATTGTACTTGGTGCATTATCACTAGACATGTTTGCCGTCTTATTTGGTGGTGCAGTTGCCATGCTTCCAGCATTTATTCATGACGTTTATCACATGGGTCCTGAGAGCTTAGGTATTCTGCGTGCGGCGCCTGCACTAGGTGCCATCGTCACTGGGATTTGGCTCACCAAACACCCCATTCACCTTAATACTGGGCGCTGGTTGTTAGGCACTGTGGCTGGGTTTGGGTTCTGCATCATCGGGTTTGGACTTAGCACTAGCTTTTGGATGGCAGCCATTATGTTGTTACTTTCTGGTGTGTTTGATGGTGTTTCTGTCATTACGCGACAAACTATTATGCAGCTTGCCACACCAGATGCCATGCGCGGACGCGTTTCAGCCATCAATGGCATTTTCATCGGCTCATCCAATGAACTAGGTGCATTTGAATCAGGCGTAACCGCACGCTTAATGGGCTTAGTACCGTCCGTTATTTTTGGCGGCTTCATGACGTTAAGTGTTGTAGGTATCACAGCCAAACTGGCACCCAAACTACGCACACTGCATTTGCACCAATTACACTGAGTTAAATAAAGCAACCATGAAAGATCTAGATAAGCTATTTGCAGCACTGGCTCAATCTACTTTCAGAAACAGCTTTCAATTACGTGATAAGGATTTAGCCTATTTGCAGCAGAAAGGCTTATCCACCGTACTGGATCATGCTGAAGATTTTATTGGCAAACGCTTAGCGCCCGCCATCATTAATAATGATGGCAAACAAACACCGATGCGTGGTCATCCAGTGTTTGTTGCGCAACACGCCACTGCTTGCTGTTGCCGTGGCTGTTTAGCCCAATGGCACCAAATACCGCAAGGGCGTGAGCTAACGTTGGCAGAGCAAGCTTATATTGTAGTGGTGCTAGAAAAGTGGCTACGCATCAGACTTGAAAGTAATTAAGGCTTATGATGCTTGAATACATAAAACAGATTCGGCTCACTCATAATGTAGATACTGCCATCAGGGCCGATGGCAATCCCCTCGGCTTGCGGCACATGACGACTTAAACCATGAAATCCTTTCCACAAAGCAAGCGCCCCTACCGCATGACCATGCTCATCATATTCTTTAATCAAGCGTGACTCGTCACTTAAGAGCACTAAACTGCCTGTTTCGTCGTGATAGGTGACTGAAGATAAGTCTCTTAATGACCATTTAATGGCGGCATCGTATTTGTCTAATCGCTTAATTTCTAAGGGTTCACCCACTTTTGCTTCAAAAAAACCTTGTACCGACAATATATATTTAGGATCACGCTCTTTCACGACCAATAGCCGATTATTTTTACCGTCCCAAGACACGCCTTCGAAATTCTTATTGCTTGTAAAATTAAGTCCTAGTTTAAGCTTGGGTGCGTTGGTGACATCAATACTTGTCGCATCATCATCCATTGTCACCAACACCAATCGATTGTCACTTTCATCGGCAATCACATAACGATTCTCTGTAACATGGGTAATGCCTTCCATATCTGAAACACCTGTGACATCTACCCTACGAATCACTTTGCCGGTTAAGCTCAACTCAATAATCTGCGCTTCTTTATTTAATACAGTAAAAAGCGTATTGCTTCGGGTGTTATATGTAAATCCTGATGCATTAGCTAAATCTGGAATTGACAATCCGTCGATTTCTACACGATAGTTTTTTAAGTCTAGCGTTTTGGCAGGAAGTGTAGAAGCTGACTGGTTGTTATGCCAAACATACCAACCTAGGGCCTCTAGCCTAAAGTAGTAAATGTTAGCGAATATCAGAATAAGCAGTGCGAATAGCCAACGACGTTTGTTTTTCTGCGACATGTGTAGATAATGATTAATCGGCATTGCGCCAACTTATCACATATAAATTTAAGAAGAACTAAACAGACTAAAGCTTAGAATAATAGTTCAGCAATGAATTCGACATTAAGTGCTCTGTTCTTTTAATATCAGCACTTTATCAACTCGTTCAGACAATGCAATTCATTCAATGAAGGTTAGCCAGGCGTACCATCGACCCTAGGCATCCATAATATGGGCGTATAAATCCACACAAAAACTGCAAACCCAACTATCCAGCATACGGCAGAAACAAATATCCAGCTGGTATAAAGTTGCATGTTAAGCATCGGTGCAAATACCCGAAACAACACACTCAGCGTCATTGCAATAAACAGCAACACCAGCCAGCTAGATGATTTTCTGATATCCCGGCCAGTGTGCCCTAATGCCACGCGGGCCATCATCGCCACGCTCATTAAGCCAATCCCACCTATTGTAAAGAGGTGTAGCACCAATACTAACGGGATAGAAAACAACGCTTGCAAACCATACACCAAAAAACCTACATTAATCATCCATGCAGACAGATACAAGCTCCACAATAATGGTACACGCCATAGGCCACTGGTATGCCAGTGATACAAACGATAACCATTCATTAGAAACAAGCCACAAGCCAAATAAGGCGTTAGCTGATGGTTTCTATAAAAAATCTCATTTACAAACAAAGCGAGAAATGTCACTAAGATACTGATATCCACCCATTGATGATGGGTGATTTTAATTTTGTCTTGCACGCCGCGCTCAATAAAGAACGGAATCACGCGACGGCCTATCATTAAAATCAAACTAATCAGTAATAAAACAGCGCCGTTGATGGCGTACAGCATGCCATCTTGCAATATCCCGTAATAACCCAAGTAAAACACCGTATTACCTGTCCAAAGCAACGCTACTTTAACAATCACCGCAAGCTGCGGCCATTGTCTTGCACGGATAATCGGGTAACCAATAGACAGAATCAACACTAGACCAAATAGTAAATCTAAGATTGCAGCCCACAGCATCAAACTTGTACCAAACAAAAACAACACACGCGCCCCAACCCACAATGCAAACAATCCCATTAATGGCTTGCCATGCAACGTTTGTATGCCAGTCCAATTTCTTACCGCCGTCAGCAAAAAACCTGCAACCACAGCCAAACTGTAACCATATAACATCTCATGCGCATGCCATTGAGCACTAGTAATCGATTGAATTTTCACAACACTATGCGCGCTATAAATCAGCATCCACCAAACAATAGATACGATCGCAAAAATACCTGCGCCTAAGAAGAAGGGGCGAAAACCAAGATTGAATAACGCGCAACCCTTTGCCGGGCTGGATTGACGCATCTGAATTTGCACAACGGCCATCGTGATATGCCTATAATGAAGAAGTAAAGTCCATCCTAGCCTAACTTCAATATTATTAAATTGATTTAGCGCATTTTTTAAATTAAAAACTCAAATTAATTTAATGACTGTTTACTCCGCATTTCAAATAAAAACTGCATAAAATCGTTAAAAGACTTTGGTCTAGATATCAAATATCCCTGACCATAATCACACGCAAAACTATTTAATAAATTTTGCTGTGCTTCTGTCTCAATCCCTTCAGCAATCACTTTCATACCAAGCTTGTGTGCCATGCTGATGATGGCTTCACAAAGAATGGCATCATAATTATTGGGCTTAAGATTTTGAGTAAACGACTGATCTATTTTTACATACTCAATATCAAATTTATTTAAGTACGCAAGCGCAGAGTAGCCTGTGCCGAAATCATCAATAGAGAATTGAACACCAGCCTCCCGTAAATCAGAGATTGTATTGACCACATTAACACTCGGTTGCAGCAACAAACCCTCTGTGATTTCAATACAAATAGCACGGCCAGCGACTCCTTGCTTGGCTAACAACGCTTTCCAAGCCAGTAAACGTTCAGATTTAAGAAATTGATTAGGTGAAACATTCACGCTCATTTGAAACTCTGTCGAATATTGTGTGTGAATATGTTTGATATCTCGAAGCGTTTGATTAAACACCCACGCGCCAATTTCATCGATCAACCCAATTTCTTCAGCTAGAGAAATAAACTCTATGGGGCTAATCAACCCTTTCACCGGATGGTTCCACCTGATTAACGCTTCAGCTTTTAATATTTCTTGCGTGCTTAAACTGATAATTGGCTGATAATAAAGCTCAAACTGTTGATGCGCGATAGCATTTCTTAAGTCATTTGTCAGTTCCAGTCTTTTAGTAGAGTCAGACTGCATAGATGCTTTGAAAAACTGAAACCTGTTTCGACCTAATTTTTTAGCCTCATACATGGCCTGATCAGCATAGCTAATTAACGCCTCAGGATTAGACGTGTCATTTGGATAGATTGTTAGCCCAATACTTGCAGAAATATAAAAAAGCTCACCATCAATTTGAAACGGTTTTTTAATTTCTGCCAAAATTTTCTGCGATGTTTTTTCCAGTGCCTGTTCGTTATCAAAATCAGACATGACGACCATAAACTCATCGCCACCGAATCGCGCGACTGTGTCGTAAGACCTCACACAATGTGTGATTCTACTAGCGGCCTCTTTAATCAACTTATCACCAATAGAGTGTCCAGCAGTGTCATTCACCTGTTTAAAGTTATCTAAATCAATAAACAAAATACCGACCGATGACAAAGATTCATCCGCTTTTTCCATCGCCTGCATTAGTCGAGTATCTAACAAGTGGCGGTTCGGTAAATCAGTTAAATAATCATGATTTGCCTGATGCCAAATTGTTTTTTTAGCTTCAACTCGCTGCCGCCTTAAAGTTTGCTTGAGCTTGAACACTCCAATCAGCCCAACAAGTAAAAACAGACTTGTAATAATAATGATCGGGATTAACCATCGACTATAATGGCTATCTGTAATCTGCCATTTCTCAAGTATCTCCTGATTGTTCTTGCCAATCGCCTGCAAACCCTTATCCAATATTGAAGCGAGTTCAGGAAGGTCTCCCCTGACAGCCATTGATACATCAGTACTAAAAGGTGTCATCCCCACTTTTTCAACAAAATTTAGCCGGTGCACCACTATATGATAATCGATAATGATTTGGTTACCGACGTATGCGTCAACTCGCCCTAACCTAAGCTCTTCAAAAGCTTCATCTGCAATATCCACATGTAACAACTTAATGTTTGGGTAGTTATTCGCGATTTCTTTTGCAATTGGCCCGTTTTTAAATACCGCTACACGCTTATCATCAAGATCGCTCATGGATGTCACTTCGGGGCCATCATTTAATTTCTTATTCACATAGATTGCGAAGGGAACATTGAGGAACGGATAAGGTTGTTTCTTAAACTCGGGATGCTTAAGATTAGAGCTCACCACTCCTGAGATAACGTCTACAGAAGAGATGCTCATTGATTCTGAGTAATCTATAGGGATAAAACGAATATTAAAAATAGTACCGAGCGCATGTAAATAATCCACACTAATACCACGATGCTGATCACTTTCCAATTTAAACTCTATCGGCATCCAGCCATGTTTAACTGCAACACGTACTTCAGGATGCTCTTTAATCCACGCAAGCTCATTAGGTGTCAACTGAATATCGCCATACTTGCTATTAACTTTGAGAGTGTCTTCGCTTTTAATTCCAACAGGGATAAGCATTACGCTCAATGCGATAAGAAGTATCAACACCCTCAGTTGCTTAACGCTGAGACGAAATCGCTCAATATAGCGCTGATGAATGAATGACTTTTTTATCACTTTCAGAGACTACTTTCTCAGTGGGTCTAGCAGACCCGACAAACCATTATGGTCTATTTCTTGCATTAATTGTAATAAACGACCCAAGTCACCAGCAGGAAAACCTTCGCGCGCAAACCAATTTAAGTAGTTACCTGGTAAGTCAGCAATTACCCTCCCTTTGTATTTTCCATAAGGCATGACTAATGTAACTAGTCGTTGTAAGTCATCCGGATTCATATTGATAGCGATTTTATTGCAAAATAATGGGCAGTTAACTGTCTTGCAGTTTGCCTCCGCTTAAGAGCAGATCTAACTCTTCTACCGGCAAAGGTTTACTGAAGAGATACCCCTGGAAGTAATCACAACGTCGCTCACGCAAGAAGTCAGCCTGTTGTGCGTTCTCAACACCTTCAGCGATACTGGTAAAGTTCATTGCCTGCGCTAAACCAAGTACCGCACTTGCAATCGCATTATCATCATTGTTATGCGGTAGGTTAAGCACGAAAGACTGGCATATTTTAAGTGTGTCCACAGGAAAGTCTTTAAGATAAGCCAGCGATGATGCTCCAGTACCAAAGTCATCAATGGCAAGAGATACGCCCAAAGCTTTAAGCTGCGTGAGTTTATTTACGTCACTGGTCGCGCTGTCCATGAACATACTTTCGGTGAGTTCCAACTCTAGCAGCGCTGGTGGCAGACCACTTTCTGCCAAAATCTGTGCAACATCATCAACAAGACCCGGGTGTTTAAACTGTCGCACAGAAAGATTCACTGCTACACGGACTGGTGTGCCTGCGTCATACCAAACACGTCCTTGCTGACATGCTGTCTTTAATACCCACTTACCTACCGGAACAATTAAACCACTTTCTTCAAGTAGCGAAATAAACTCCCCTGGTGCCACTAATCCACGTTCTGGGTGCTGCCAGCGTAACAAGGTTTCAACGGCAGTGACACTGCCTCCTTCAACTGCAATTTGTGGCTGATAATATAAGATGAACTCGTTTCTATCTAGGGCATGCCGCAAATGATTTTCCATCACCAGCCGCTCATAAGCGACGGCATCCATCTCCGAAGAATAAAACTGGTAGTTATTACGACCACGTTCTTTTGCGTGGTACATCGCTACATCGGCCTTTTCCAACAAAACATCTCGATCACCATGGCCCGGGCGATAAAGTGTAATGCCGATACTAGCGCCAACAAACACCTCATGATCACCCACTACAAACGGTAAGCGCAAGGCATCGATAATCTTTTCTGCCACTATCGCGGCGTCACTTTCTTCTCTCACATCCACCAAAACGACGGCAAACTCATCACCACCCATTCTTGCTACGGTATCTGACTCTCGAATACAAAGTGCGATACGATTGCCGACCTGCTGCAATAATTTATCGCCGATCCCATGCCCTAAAGTATCATTGATATTTTTAAAGCGGTCGAGATCGATAAACATCACCGCAATCGTGTCACTGGTTCGATTAGCGTGCGTCTGTGCTTGGTGCAAGCTTTCATTAAACAATAGTCGGTTTGGTAGCCCTGTCAGCGTGTCATAGTGAGCAAGAAAATGTAGCTGCTGTTGTGTACGCTTGCTCTCACTGATATCACGGACAATGCACAGCACTTGCTCTTCACTAGCGCGAATAAAACGGGATTCGTAGTTAGAAATACCCTGAGGTAAGGTCATCTGGTATTCAAAAGAGGCAATGCCTTTACCTACAACGGCTTTTTCCAAACAGAGCATGGCCTGATCGGCTACCCCCTGTGGCAAAGCTTCATGTATCGTTTTACCCAGAAAATGCTCAGGCTCTATATGCGTTTGAAAGTCTTTAGCAGGCTTACACTCTAAAAAACGGCCTTCTAAATCAAGAAATAAAAGTAGATCTGGTACGGCTTCATATAGGGCACGGACTTTGGCTTCACTCTGACGCAATTGCAGTTCTGCGCGCTTACGTTCAATCGCATAGCGCATCACGCGTAACAACCAGCGCCCATCTACACTACCTTTTACCAAGTAGTCTTGTGCACCCGCTTGTGCTAACTCATTCGCCAGCACCTCATCATCATGGCCGGTCATCACCACAATAGGCACATCCGAGACAACCTCATGCAAGCGCCAAAAAGTACCACTGCCTTGCGAATCTGGTAGTGACAGGTCAAGCAAAATGATGTCAAACTGCACTAAGCAGGCATGCGAAATGGCTTTCCCGAGCGTATCAGCGTGCGTAAGCGTGCATGCTGTCAGCACCTCGCGTAGCATGATATCTAATAAACGCGCATCACCTTGATTATCTTCTACCAGTAAGATTTTCATACAGAAGCTACCGCGACCGGGCCAAGATGCTGCCCGCGCTCGAGTAATGCTGTGGCTGCATCAGAAGGTAACGGGTGGCAATAGAGATACCCTTGAGCGTCATCATAAGCAAGATTACGCAAAGTATTCAGTTGTGCTGCCGTTTCTACGCCACCCGCTAAGCCTTTCATGCGGAATACATGCGCCACCTGAATCACCGCACGCGCCATATCGGCGCCGTCAGTTGATGATGAAGCCGCCTGTGTGAGTCTGCGATCAAGCTTAATGGCGTGGAAAGGAAACTTGCGTAGGTAGTAGAATGAAGCGCGACCATTACCAAAGTTATCAAGGGCTAATCTAACGCCTAATTGATTAAGCTTAGTCACTTGTTTAAAAGCACATGCTTCGTCTTCCCATAAGGCATGTTCAGAAATATCAAGCTCCAAACAATGAGGTGGCAATCCTGTTTCAGCTAACACTGCAGCAACCTGCTCAGCAAAATCGTCCTGCAACAACTGACGTGGAGATAAGTTAACTGACAGCACTAAAGGCGTGTCAGAAGACGCTAGCCACGCTTGGCCTTGCATGCAAACACTACGTAATACCCACAATCCGACTTCAAGAATGAGCGGGGAACTCTCCAACACATTCATAAACGCACCGGGCAACAGTAAACCACGTGTCGGGTGTTGCCAACGCAACAATGATTCCATGCCATTAATTTGGCTGGTCTTCACATCCACTTGAGGTTGGTAGTTAATGACAAACTCGCCCTGGTTAACAGCAGTTGCTAACTCCCCTAGCAATACTCGATCTTCAGTAGCCCTGTCATTCATATTCGCCGAGAAAAAACGGTAATTACTTTGCAAGCCGGTTTCTGCCTTGGCCTGATACATGGCAACATCTGCATTCCGTACTAAAGACTCTATGTGATCTGTATCAGTAGGATAAATGCTTATTCCGACACTCACGCCAATATCCAATGAACGCCCATCAATCAAGAAAGGTGGTCTCACGGCATCTATAATTTTACTGGCCGCCGTTGCTGCATCTTCTTCATCATAGATATCAGTTAATATCAGGGTAAATTCATCCCCCCCAATTCTGGCGACACAATCCGTTTCACGCATACATTCACGCAAGCGCAGAGCGACGCCCTGTAGTAGCAAATCACCCACATAATGACCTAATGTGTCATTAATGGACTTAAACCCATTCAAATCTAATAACAATAAGGCTAACTTGGTTTCGTGCCTGCGTGCTAAGGCAATTGAATTTTTAAGCGTATCGTAAAAATGCTTACGATTGGATAAACCAGTCAGACTGTCATAATGAGCAAGGTGATTTAACCGTTCTTCAGTGCGCTTGCGCTCAATTGCATAGCGTAAAGAGCGAGTCAGTTGGTGTGCGTCAACATGACCTTTGACCAGAAAATCTTGAGCACCCTGCTGTACGGATCTGACTGCCAACCCCTCATCAGCAATGCTACTGAGTACAACAATCGGTATCCCTGGCGCATTTGCATGTATTTTAAGTAGCGTATTAAGGCCACTGCTATCTGGTAGCTCTATATCGAGCAAAATGGCCGTAATGTCGTGGCTATCTAAGATGGCCAGTGCTGTTTCTTGGCGATCCGCCGTGACTAAAGTAAAACTTTCACTTTGGTCAGCAGCCAATAGCTCTCGTACCAAGCGGATATCACCTGGATTGTCTTCAACCAGTAAAATGGTCAGTGAAGTGCCACTCATACAGCCCCCATAACGCAGTTAATCTTTGACGTCTGATGGTAATTTAACGATGGTCAGCCAGAAGCTCTCTATCGCTTGAATTACTTTGATAAACTGGTCTAAATCTACAGGTTTGCTTACGTAGCAATTGGCATGTAAATCGTAAGTGCGCAGGATATCTTTTTCTGCTTCAGAAGAAGTGACGATCACCACCGGAATGCGCTTAAGTTGAGGGTCTGATTTAATTTCAGCCAGCACTTCACGCCCATCTTTTTTAGGTAAATTAAGGTCTAATAGCACCACATCAGGAGTAGGCGCATTCGCGTACTGCCCTTCTTTACGTAAGAATGCTAATGCCTCCACACCGTCTTTAACTACATTCAGGTTATTGCTTATCTTACTTTCGCGCAATGCTTCCTGCGTTAATCTAACGTCGCCAGGGTTATCCTCAGCCAATAAAAACTCAACCTGCCTGCTCACTTCACTCTCCATGATGTTTCCTTTCCCCATGATGTATAGGTAAAGTAAAATAAAAAACTGCTCCCTTGCCGACTTCTGATTCTATCCAAATCTTTCCGCCATGTCGCTCAACGATTTTCTTGCATACAGAGAGGCCAATACCCGTTCCCGGATATTCATGCTTGCCATGCAAGCGTTGAAAAATAATGAAAATACGCTCAAAGAAATCTGGCGCGATACCGATGCCGTTATCACGTACTGAGAATAACCATTCACCCTCTTTTTTCTCTGCGCCTACGTGGATGATTGGTGAGCTGTCTCCACGGAACTTGATGCCGTTGCCGATTAAATTCTGAAACAACTGAGTCAGCTGCGAAACATCAGCCTCCAGTCTAGGCATTGGATCACGAGTCACGACTGCGCCTGACTCCTCTATTGCTAGACGTAGATTAGACTCAGCCCGCTCTAATGCAACGGAAGTCTCGCACATCTCCATCCGCTTACCATGTGTACCAATACGCGACATGGTCAATAGATCAATAATCAGTGCCTGCATCCGCGTTGCGCCATCTACCGCATAGCCAATAAACTCATTCGCATCCTGATCCAGCTTATCTTTATAGCGCCTTGCCAACAATTGTGTATAGCTAGCCACCATGCGTAGCGGCTCTTGCAAATCATGTGATGCCACATAAGCAAACTGCTCTAATTCACGATTAGAATTAGCAAGCTCTTCCGTACGCTCTGCCAACGCCTCTTGTGTCTGCTTAAAGGCAGTAATATCTGAAAACTCGGCAATCACTTGTGTTACTTTTCCAGCAGAATCTTTAACGGCATTCATATTCATCCATGCCAGATAATCATCACCTTGCTGGTTCTTTAGCCAGATTTCCCCTTGCCACTGGCCACCAGCAGTCACCGTGGTCCAAAGGTCTTGATATAGGGTTGGCTCCAATTCTGCAAGTAAGCCTTGCATCGGTTTGCCAATTAAAGCGTCTGAAGCATACCCCGTAATCTTAGCCACCGATTTATTCACGTGAAGCATATGGCCTTTCACGTCTGCAATAATCACCGCCTCTAAATTACTCTCAAACACCTGTGCCAATAAGCGCAACATTTCATGGTCGGCATGGAAATATGCAGAGAGTGAAAGCTCAGAATCAAACATAGCGATTTTATTAATCGCTTTTGAATAGGCGAGAAAACGTTCAGCATCGTTATCCACCAAACGCATCACTTCTGGAAGCACCCAAGATAAATATTTGTTATACGCACCTAGATACCAGCGTGGCTCTAACCCGATTTGCTGATAGATGACACCCACGCGGAGACGGCTCTTGATGTAGTCAGGGCCGTAATCACCCGCAAACACTTGTTTAAAATACTCCCGCTGTTTTTGTTTAAGCTGTGATAATTGCTCAGGATTACTGAGGCTAGCAACGATTTGCGGATAGGAGTCTAAGTGCTGATATAGCAGATCGGCAAAAGTATCTTCAAGTGGCGCAAGTAAAGGCCCCAACTCTTTGAGCAGTCTGGAATCCTGCTCGCTGAACTCAAGAAAATCCTTACGCGACTGAACCTCATCGGCGCTCGGGGTCATGCTGTCGATCAAAGCATCAACGGTAGGCTGGTGCAATAACATGTTATCTCCCACAAAAGTACTAATCTCGCTCCTAAATCACTAAGGGAAACTGGCGATAGAATGGGAGTTACTGAAAGAAATACGGGGGATCCGCACATCTGGCACTCCCGCTATCCTAGAACTGACGCCCCTTAGACCGGTGATTTTGCGCCCTCGCTTTTCAGCAGAGTTTGCCTTTTACAAATGTAATGCTGCATGAGTATCAGTACATTTATAAAATCAGTCAACCACCCATTCCAGTGAATGGCTATCATGCGAATTTGATGCCCACATCACAATCGATCGATGTAAACCCACCTGACTTGATGCTTGCCATCACGCCAGATGATATGATGTATCCGTATCAACACTTAAGATGACATAACAAAGATAGGTGTGACTTTTGCCAGATAACAGGCACCGAATGATGTGGTACTAAAATCAGAAGTGTCCAGCACCCAGTGTTAATCACCGGCGGCGTCACAATCCATCAGGAAAAATCCATGCTCAACAAAATAGACCGCTTTGAAATGCTAAGGAACCTTGATGAAAGCAAGCAAAATGCTGTTTATTTAGCGCGTGATTCGCATATGGGTCGTGAGGTGATGATTAAACTTCTGTTACAAAACGACCTGAGCTTAGACACCCTGCTACCGCAGGTACGTATTGTTGGCAAATTACAACATAAGCACATTGTTACTTTGTTAGATGCAGGTGAACATGATGGCGCTCCTTATCTAGTCTATGCATTTGTCAACGGCATCACTTTATCCCAGCAACTAAAATCATCACTACCATTCGCATGGACTCAAGCAGTACAAATGATAGCGGACGTGCTTGAAGCAGTAAGCTATGCGCACGCCCAAGGTGTCATGCCTTTAGACTTGAACCCAGAAAATTTTATGCTTGCCGAAGATCAAACACCTATGCTGTTGGGCATCGGCATGGCTAATCTTGGAACAAAAAACCATCAGGCTCAGTTGGCTACTCCATACACAGCGCCCGAGCTAATCTCTGGTGACAAAGCCACCGCATCTGCAGACATTTTTTCACTAGGCGTAATGTTGAACGAAATGGTCACAGGGTTACCATTTATCGAAAAAGCAAAAAAACCAACAGCGCTCCCAACGACTGGTGTTACCCCTAAAAGCATACAGATTCATCTTGATGAAGCACTAGAAAGCATTATTCTTAAAGCAACGAGTAAGGCGCCAGAAGATAGATATGCTAACGCCAACACCATGCGACAAGCGCTGCAAGACTACCTAACACCAGTCCATGGTGAGCATAAGCCAGTGGATGCGCACAGCACGATGGATTTCTTGCTGCGTCGCATGCGAAGCAAAAGCGATTTTCCAGCATTGTCCCATACCATTAGCGAAATCAACCGATTGGCAGATGACGACTCAGCCAGTAACAACGCACTAGCACAGAGCATTTTGAATGACTTTGCGCTGACTAATAAATTATTAAAACTGGTGAACACAGTCACTTATGGTCAATTTGGCGGCCATATTAATACCATCTCTAAAGCCGTGGTGATTTTAGGTTTCGAAACGGTACGCAATGTGGCAATGTCATTGATATTACTTGATTTTTTGCAAAGCAAAGCACAAGCATCTCAACTTAAAGACGACGTACTAGCGTCATTCTTTGCGGGTATTGTGGCAGCACAATTAGCGCCATCCAGCCATGTTAAAAATGCAGAAGAAGCCATTATTTGCTCGATGTTCCGCAACTTAGGCAAGCTACTCGCGAGCTTTTACTTTTTTGAAGAAAGCCAGCAAGTTTCGCGCTTAGTTGATCAGGGCGACAGCGAAGACAAAGCTTCGGTAAAAGTATTGGGCATGAGCTATAACGAGCTGGGAATCGGCGTTGCCAAAAGCTGGAACTTTCCACCACGATTAATCGCGGGCATGCGCAAATTAAGTGGTGATAGAGTCATCAAACCGAATGGTGAGCTAGAAAGTTTGTCCCTGACAGTTAACCTGGCTAATGAATTATGTACGATTGCCAGTAACGGTAATATTGCTGACAAATCCAAAGCGCTTAAGCAACTAGCAACTCGTTACGAAAATGCGCTTAGCGTTTCAGAGCAACAGCTACGTCAATCAATGGAAAGCGCTTTAGATGAGCTCGCAGCACGCGCTAGAATCGTCGGCATCAACACCTCGCAAAGTATGCTAATGACGCGAGTTAACGCTTGGATAGGCGCTAGAGCAGAGGTATCACACAAGTCTGCTGAAGAGACTGAACTGGCATCATTAGGCATCAGCCTTGAAAAGCCTGATGAAAAAAGTAGCGAAACGGCAAAACTTGATTCTGAGTCTATCCTCACCGAGGGTATTCAAGAGGTCACCAACACCCTGATTGAAGAACATCAACTTAACGATATTATGCAGATGGTGCTTGAAACCATGCACCGCGGCATGGGCTTTAACCGCACTCTGCTATTCGTAAGAGATATCAAAAACAATCAAATGGCAGCGCGCTTTGGGTTTGGTCATGACATTGATGTTGCACTTAAGAAGTTTAAGTTTAGTTTAGATTTTGCGCCAGATGTGTTCCACCTTGCTATTAGCAAAGGCGCGGACTTAATGTTGGAAGATATTACGGCAGACAACGTGACTGCTAAAATTCCACAGTGGTACAGACAGACCGTTTCATCACAAAGCTTTTTACTATTGCCGATTATGGTCAACAACAAAGCATTGGGCATGTTTTACGCAGATATGGAGCAACCTAATAGCATGCAGGTTTCAGCTAGGCAGCTTTCCCTGTTACGTACTTTGAGAAACCAATCTGTACTTGCCATCAAACAAAAAGGCTAAGTTTAAGCCTCATCACTTTACTGTAGTGGCATGCAAATCACCTAAACTAGCCTTAAAACTATGACTGATTGACCTGAGTCAATGTCGGTGCCTGCGTTTACCGCAATCATAAGCAATATTTCTAACCCCAATATTTCTTGGTCAAATCATGATGAACTTCGATATTGTCATTGTTGGCGCGGGTCCAGCTGGCCTATGTTTTGCACAAGCTGTTGCAGGATGCGGCTTACGGATTGCTATACTTGAGCGCCAGCCAGAATCTATGTTAGCCAACCCAGCTTTTGATGGGCGTGAAATTGCACTGACACACCATTCTGCACAACTAATGCAATCCCTTGGCTTGTGGGAGCGCATTGATCAGCATGCCATCTCACCATTACGCGATGCGAGAGTGCTCAATGGGCCATCGCTTTATGCCATGAATATCGAACACGGCGACAGCAAAAAAGCATCATTAGGCTATTTAGTCGCCAATCACCTTATCCGTCAATCTGCTTATGAAGCAGTAAAATCATCACCAGATATCACGCTTCTCACCGAGTCAGACATAACAGGCGTTAGCACAGATAATGAGGGCGCCTACATCAGCCTTGCTAGTGGAGAAAAAGTAAAATCACAACTTTTGGTCGCAGCAGACAGCCGATTTTCTGAAACAAGACGAGCGATGGGCATCCCCGCCAGCATGCATGACTTTGGCAAAACCATGATGGTCTGCGTCATGGAGCATAGTATCCCGCATCATCATGTGGCTTGGGAATGGTTTGACTACGGCCAAACCTTAGCACTATTACCGATGAATGGTATGCGCTCCTCTGTTGTCATCACCCTTCCCGCTAACGATATTCAACGGCTAATGTCGTTAAGCGAACCAGCGTTTAATGAGGATATCGCCATTCGCTTTAAGCATCGACTAGGTGCAATGCAATTAGCATCCACCCGACATGCTTACCCACTGGTAACAGCCTATGCCAGCCAACTTGTTGCAAAGCGCTTTGCACTGGTTGGCGATGCTGCCGTGGGCATGCACCCAGTGACCGCACACGGATTTAATTTTGGGCTATCTGGGATTGATGTACTTGCCCAAGAAATCAAAACTGCAAAGTCACGGGGTAGCAATATCGCTGCCACGGCGCTGCTCGAACGTTACGAAAGAAAACATCGCATCAAAACACGTCCTCTGTTTATTGCTACACATGCTATTGCAAAACTGTATGGAAACGACTCGATGCCTGCACGCCTCATTAGATCAGCATCGCTACGCATCGGTAATCGTGTCTCTCCCTTTAAACGTGCGGTGGCACATATGCTCACCGAAGCACGTTAATGTCCTGTCAAATGCATGTGTGATTAAACTAATAGATTGTAAAGTGAACCTGCATCAGGTTTAATTGACTATGTATAAGTGCTCACAACACGACCAAGTCAATTAATTGCAAAGGAAACAGCATGGCGACAGCGTCTAAAACATTACGCGAGATTTCAGGGTTAGGACTATCGGCTACATCACTGGCATCTTCTGCCCTGGTGATGATTGATTGCCAAAATACCTATCGAAAAGGACTAATGCAATTAACGAATGTGGAACCAGCAATCATTGAAGCAAAAAAACTACTTACACGCGCAAGAGCGCTCAACATTCCAATCATTCACATTCAACACGATGCTGGCGTGGGTTCGCCTTATGACATTACCGCCGAAATAGGCGCAATCTGTGATGAAGTGGCCCCTATCAATGGTGAAACTGTTATCGTTAAAAACTACCCTAACGCGTTTATCCACACAACACTTGATCAACATTTAAAAACACTAGGCATCAACAACATTGTGTTAGCAGGATTTATGACACACATGTGCATCAACTCAACCGCCCATGGTGGTTTTAATTTAGGCTATACAGTCACCGTGGTTGCAAGCGCCACGGCCACACGGCCACTAGAAGCCGCTAACGGAAAAGTATTGTCTGCTGAAGAAGTGCATGAAGCCGCCATTGCCTCAACGCGTGATTTATATGCGGCTATTGTAGATAATGTAGATGCACTCAGTTGATTCATCCAACGCTTAGCTAAATCCCCGCAGCTTACTAAGCACTTACTTGGTAAGCTGTGATTCCGCGCTTCACGATTAAACCAGCTTAGTGATATCCACAACCGATCCATAATGCTTCATGAGCGCATCAAACTGCTCAATAGGTAATGGCTTACTAAATAAATACCCTTGATATGCCATACAGTCATGCTGCTTCAAGAAGGCCAATTGCGCTTCGGTTTCAACACCTTCAGCAATCACGTTTAAGCTAAAGTTCTGTGCCATATCAATAATGGTTTTTACCATCACTGCATCACTTTTATCGGTGGTGATATCTCGCACAAAACTTTGATCAATCTTGATTTGATCCAGTGGCAAACGTTTTAAATAAGAGAGTGAAGAAAACCCAGTGCCAAAATCATCTAAAGACAACGTAACCCCTACTTCTTGTCTTAATAGATTCTTTTTTGCAATCACATCAGCAATATCATCCAGCGCGACACTTTCTGTCAGCTCTAACTTAAGTCGTGACGGATCAATCCCATGTTTACGAATAGCCGATACGACCTGCTCAACAAAGTTTGCTTGCTTAAACTGCTGCGCGCTAATATTAACAGCTAACACCAAATTGCCCATTTTCTCATGCGCACTCCACACAGCAATCTGCCGGCAGGCCTCGTCTAGCACCCAATCACCAATATTTAGAATCAATCCACTTTCTTCTGCCACTGGAATAAAATGTGCGGGGGAAACCATGCCTCTTTGCGGGTGTATCCAACGAATCAAGGCCTCTGCACCTATTGGCTGATTTTCGTGGTCAACTTGTAGTTGGTAGTGCAACTCAAATTGTTCGGTTTCTAATGCATGATGTAAATCAGACTCTAGCAAAGCACGCACTTCAACTAACTGTTGCATTTGCGGGTCAAAAAAGCGAACTCTATTTCGACCACCGTCTTTTGCCTGATACATTGCCATATCGGCACGTTTGATTAATTCCTCTACACTTTTATCCTGTCCGCAAAAAACAGACACACCAATACTTGATGAGCTATGTATATTCGACTGGTTGATTTGATAAGGCTCTGCAAGTGCTGCACGTATGGTTTCAGCAATTTTTGCCGCCATACGGGAAGCGTCTTCTAAATTTGCACCTAATCTTTCTACCAGTACAACAAACTCATCACCACCCTGACGGGCAACGGTGTCTACCTCCCGCACACAGGCGTTGATTCTTTTTGCCACCTCAATCAGCAACAAATCACCGTCACTATGGCCTTGCGTATCGTTAATGACTTTAAACTTATCTAAATCAAGAAACAACAAAGCCCCATATTGCATGCTACGCGCAGAGGCTGCCAAAGCAATGTGCAGCCTGTCCAGTAAGTGTCTTCTATTAAATAAGCCAGTTAATGCATCTTTATAAGCTAGGTTCTGAATTTCCTCCTCTGCCCGTTTGCGGTCACTAATATCACGACCCACCGATTGAATTTCTGTCAGCTGTCCATGCTCGTCAAAAATCCCTCGGTTACTAAACTGCATCCAGTGAACTTCACCACTTGCAGACAACACTCTATTTTCAATCATCACCACAGGGTTAGCCTGAGACATCGTGGATAATTCATCAATCACACGCTGCACATCTTCAGGGTAAACAACGGGTGTCCATGTGGAGCCAATCATCTCCTCTTCGGTTTTACCAAAAAACCGACAATAAACATCATTCACAAAAATATAGGTGCCATCAGCACGCAATCTCGAGATGACTTCCGTTTGATCTTGCACCACGGAACGAAAGCGCTCTTCACTTTGCCTCAGCACGGCTTCGGCCTCTTTAATAGCGCTGATATCAGTCACTAACACAAAGAATCCATGCACCTTACCATCTCTAATATCTGGAATGTAATGCGCTAAGGAGTGACGCGAGCGACTACCATCTGCGTTAGGGATAATCCGCTCAAACTCCTGAAACTCGCCGTTTAACGCACCATGAATATAAGGTAAGTTTAAACGATATAGCTCGTCACCCAGTAACTCCCAAATATACTTGCCAACAATCTGGCTAACATCCACGCCAAACCATAGCTCATAAGCCTTATTCACAAAGCGATTCTTTAAGTCTTTGTCCCAATACCCTACCATTGAAGGTAAATAATCGAGCACTTTTTGAATCACTGAACTTGATAACATTGAGTCCGCGATCTGATCAGAGGCTATAGAAAGTTTTGATAATTCTTCAGGCCAAATAAGATTATCGGTAACGCTAGCTTTTACTTCATCTGAATTAGCGAGTACAGGCGGAATTGATGGAGATTTCATAAGCGAATAGTGCCATAACTTATTAAGGTTAAAAAGTAATTAGTTAACAATATCAATCATATGAGAATAAAAATTTTTGTTTATCATCGGGCTTGTTTCAAACAGTTCCAGCTACTCACTAGAGTGTAAGTTAGCCGAGAAAAGCGCTTAATTGCTCAATCAATAAGCCGACAAAAACTAAAAAGGAGCCTGAGCTCCTTAAAAAATAAAACGCCTAAACTTTAGCGCTCAGACTGAATAACAAGTCTGCTTTATTAGAAGCTAGCGAGATACTTATTTCTTTGGTGCAGGTTTACTAGGAATGAGAGTTGAGCCCGACACAACAACTACTTTTTTGTCCTGTTTAGGCTTTTTCGTCTCTTTGTTTTTATGTAATTGCCCTTTTGCCATGATGTTTCTCCTAAAGTTTTCAACATCAAACTGATTAATCAATCATTAAACACTAGGTGCCTAAAAATCACTCAGATATGTTTGATTCATATGGTGAATTGGACTGGCATCCTCACCAATGGTTTCATCATAGGCTGATGCGAAAATATAGGGTGATTATTTTTAACTAAGGCTATACAAGGCTATGTAAAGTAGCGTCTGCAAACTTAAATAAAACGCTAGTTAGAACAAGCAGTGAAGATGAGATTGGTCTGTGAGCCAATCGTTGAAACCAATTAAATTGGTCGGCGTGGAGAGATTCGAACTCCCGACATCCTGCTCCCAAAGCAGGCGCGCTACCAGGCTACGCTACACGCCGAAGGCCGGCACTATACTGCTAACAAGCATACCCGTCAACTATTAACGCTTAGTTAACTACTCCACCTGATTTAATTGTATTGTTTTACACTAACAAGTGCCCAAGCTTTTATTGGCAGTGATTAAGCCGGCCGTTAGCTCTTGTCAGCTCGCCACTGTGCATTCAACAAGCGATCTTGGCGCTCATCTCCTAAGCGCCGAATAAAAGTACAAGTCTGGCGATGAATAGTCACGCCCCGATCGCATGTCACATAACCGACGATGGCATCTGGAAAAACTGGCTTGCAGCATTTAGCCATATTGGTCTGTAAGTTACCGATACCCTCTATCGTCACTTCTGTTGTGCTTAAATTTGTGGGTACTCTTTTTACCGCTACATGACTGACCTTCTCGGCATTTGGGTGCAACAACTCTTGAATAGCCGTGGCCATTTGATATTCGCTTACATCTCCTCGACCAATCGCATTTAAACAATCTTCAAGTTTATTAAAATGTAGCTTTTGGGCGATTTTTTCCTGATTCAACGAACCAGCACCCGCACGATGAATCTCCTTATCTAACCTTGCGCGTCCGTGCGTGATATTTTCTTCTGCGTGCTGATGTTTAAACCAGTGTCTTACTTTCGCTCGTCCACTCGCACTCTTTAAGTAGCCAAGTGTCGGGCTTAACCAATCGCGGCTAGGCGCACCATGCTTAGTGGTCAGAATTTCTACCCGCTCCGCATTCTGTAGTTTGTAATTAAGCGGTACGATATGACCATCCACTTTAGCCCCGCGCGTGCGGTGCCCTAAATCTGTATGTAAAGCATAGGCAAAATCAATAGGCGTCGCGTCTTTAGGTAAATCAACCACTCGCCCTTGTGGGGTAAATACATACACATTGTCCTGAAACAATTCAGTCTTAAACTGCTCAAGTATGTCACCACTGTCTTTGGGCGCCTCTTTCCACGCCAATATTTGGCGTAACCATGCGATTTTCTCATCGAGTACGATGTCAGACTTGCCACCTTCTTTGTAGCGCCAATGGGCAGCGACACCAAGCTCAGAATATTCATGCATTTCAAAGGTTCGAATCTGCACCTCTAACGCCAAGCCTTCTGGCCCATTCACTGCAGTATGTAACGAGCGATAATTATTGCTTTTGGGGCGTGCGATGTAATCATCAAACTCACCTGGAATAGCCTGCCATAGCGTTTGCACCAAACTGAGTGCGGTGTAGCAGTCTTTCACGTCATCCACCAAAATACGCACAGCACGCACATCGAACAACTGCTCAAAATCAAGATTTTTGCGCCGCATTTTGTTGATAATGCTGTAGATATGTTTTGGGCGACCCGATACTTCAGCTTTGATACCAGCCTGCGCTAATTTTTGCTTAAGCGTATCCTCAACGTGCTTAATATATTGTTCACGGTCAACACGACGTGAATCCAGTAGCTTGGCGACTTCTTTGTAGAGTTGCGGCTCTAAATAACGCAGTGACAGGTCTTCCATCTCCCACTTAAGCTGCCATACTCCTAAACGATTTGCCAGTGGGGAAAAAACACCTTGGATACCCCGTGCAATCTGCTTTTGTTGTGTTTCACTAGCACCCGCTAAGTAGCGAAGCGTTTGCGTGCGTTCGGCTAGCTTAATCAACACCACACGAATATCTTGCACCATTGCCAACAGCATCTTGCGTAAGCTTTCAATCTGCTTGCTGTAGTCGCCATTTTCTTTATCCTGCGCTTGCAGATCTTCAAACTCACTGAACTCCTGCACTTGCTCTATGCGCAAAATACCTTCCACCAAACTGACGATATTGCTACCAAACCTTGCTTTTAAAGTTTCCTGCCAATTGTCGATATGCGCAGGTGCCGCATATAAAATGGTCGCGATAATGGTCTCCGCATCCATATTTAAACTAATCAGTATGGCGGCTGTGCCTGTTGCATGTTGCAACAAGGGCACGCCTGTTAATTCAGTATGTGATGCGTAGGCCAAAGTCGCAAGCTCACAAGCTTGGCGAACTAACTCAACCTCACTAGGAGATAAATGCTTCGATAATGAATCTATCCATACTTGCGTATCATGATCAGATAAAGCTGGAATTTGTAATGAGCTGGAGCCATGAATCATTGTTATTTAATCTTCTATTCTAAAACCAACCTTAATAGTTACTTGATAATGCGCAATCTGACCATTCACAATGTGGCCTCTAGTTTCCACAACTTCAAACCAATCCATATGTTTAACAGTTAACGCTGCTTTGGCAATTGCATTACGAATAGCGTCATCTGAGCCAACTGTAGAGCTACCAACAAGTTCAATCAGTTTATAGGTATGTGCAGACATGTCATTCTCCTTGATTAAAAAATCTTAAATAAACCCTGATAATTATCATCATCTGCTTTTTAATGGAATATTACCAATTTAATTTGGTGCCATTTAATTGGCTTTCAAGATAGTTAATCAATATGCGATCCTTTAACTTGTAGCATCAACGCTAGATTAACATCCATCATTCTGTGAAAAGCTGCCTGTGGTAAGATTCTGTCACATTCAACTTGCTTAACCAACTCAATATCACCATGACAAATACAGAACAACTAGCAAACGGCCTAAAATGCATCACAGGCCTGACAGATCAAGAGTACGAAGCACTTAGCGCCGCGCTTGCAAAAATGAGAGCACCTAAAGTGGAGGCTGGAGATAGCGGTGTTCATTCAAAAATGCTATCCGCAGTACGCCACCAATTACAACAACGCTTAAATAACGGCAGCCATTTAAGTGACGATGAAAAAACAAAACTTATGCATGATATTGCAGAGCTTGATCGTAAAATGTACGCACTCTAACGCTTACAAGCTCACTTATCCCTTAAAGCATCATGATTCATTCAAGCACAACCATTGGAGTATAAAATGAAGCAATTTTTCATCACACTAAGCCTGACGTTGATCAGCTTTAACGTAGTGGCTGGATGGACTGAATTTGGTGGATCAAGCAGTGATGGCAATGTTAAGACGTATTTTGAACAAGTGACGGCTCGTAACAAAGACCATGTGATCAGAGTGTGGCAAATAAAAGACTACGCAAAACCTCAAGCAATCAACAATATGTCTTCTCTATCAGTGAAATCTCTGCTTGAAGTCAATTGTAAAACCAAAATGATCAGAACCTTGGCTTACACGCACTACAACCAAAATTTGGGTCGTGGCGAATCTGTACTTAAGAACAACAACCCTGACGAGTGGGGCAATATTGCGCCAGACATTACCAATGAAGCGATGCGCAAGCAGTATTGTGGTCAATAATGCAGCCAGTGATGAAGTGCTAATCATTAAGCCTAACGAATAAGGCGCGATTCCTGAATGGCTAAACTTGGCTACTTTTAATTGCCGCTAGCTTAAACGCCACACTCATCTCTTGCTAGCAACAGCTGTGTCTTCAATCGTTTAGACACGCCAACTTCTGATAATCAAGTTACCTCAGTTCGGTTAACCACATATCAAGATAAATAATTAATCTCTTTTGTGTGAATATGTGTATATTCAATCACGTGTATATCTCCATTGTGATTCTACAATGCTGAAAATTAATGGCAGTAGTTTTCCCCCTTAACGCTACACTGTTAATTTTCTTCGTATTATCAAAATACAGCTTGCTGGAGATACCGATGTTGTTACAAAAAGTTTGGTATTTCAAGTTTCAGCAACTACTAGCAATGCTTAGCATTACATTGCTAGGCGGGTGCAGTGCAATCCCCACCATGGTGCCCGATATGGCAATGCATCCTGCCAAAGCGGTGCAACTGGACGGCGCACACGGCCCACTCTCCCCTAAACAGACTAAACAGATTCTCGCCAAACTAGAAAAGAATGGTGCAGACACCAATATATTTGATAAACACTTAGCCTTAGAAGCTGAGATTGTCGGCAGCCCATTAGTCGTTGGTAACCAGGTACAGCTGCTGGTGGATGGCCCAAGCACCTATAACGCCATGTTTGCAGCGATTGAATCTGCAAAAGATCATATCAATATGGAAACTTTTATTATTGAAAATGATGAAATCGGGCAACACTTTATTGACATACTAGTCAGCAAGCAACGGAGTGGCGTTCAAGTCAATCTGATTTACGACAGTGTAGGCTCCATGAATACACCCAAAGAGTTTTTTGTTCCGTTGATAGAAAGTGGTGGCAACGTGCTGGAGTTTAATCCGATCAACCCGCTTAATTCGCGCAAAAGTTGGGAAGTCAGCCTGCGCGATCACCGTAAATTACTAATCGTAGATGGTGGAACCGCGTTTGTGGGTGGTATCAATATTAGCAGCGTTTATTCCAGTGGTTCGCGTGGCAGTGGCTCATTCAGAAAATCCAAATCAGGCGAAGGAAAAGTGCCTTGGCGTGACACTCACTTACGCATGTCAGGCCCAGTGGTGAGCGAATTCCAGAAACTGTTTATCGCCACATGGAATCAGCAAAAAGGCGAGCCACTAACCGTTAAAAAGTATTTCCCTGAAACAGGCAGTCATGGTAACGAGGTGGTACGAGCGATCGGAAGCTCTCCCGATGAACCCTATAGTCAGATTTATTCCACCCTGCTATCTGCCATCAACAGTGCAGAAACTCAGGTCTTTTTAACTAACGCTTACTTTGTGCCTGATCCGCAACTGCTAGCATCCTTGAAAGATGCTGTTGAACGTGGTGTAGATGTAAGACTACTATTACCTGCAAAAACAGATTCAGCGTTGGTATTTTATGCCTCACGTTCTTACTATGACGAGCTACTGAGTGCAAAAGTCAAAATATATGAACGACAAGACGCGCTATTACACGCAAAAACCGCGCTGATCGATGGTGTATGGTCAACGGTAGGCTCAACTAATCTAGATTGGCGTAGCTTCGTCCACAATCAGGAAATTAACGCCGTCATACTGGGCCAAAGCTTCGGCACACAAATGCAGGTGTTGTTTGAAAAAGACCTGCAATCTTCAAAAGAAATCACGCTGGAAACATGGAGAAAGCGCTCAATCAGCACGCGCATTAAAGAAAAAGCTGCACGCTTATGGGCACGCTGGCTTTAAGCTAATAGCGGTTATTGGGTTTTCAATCTACAAGACATTAGACAAACCATCATCCGTCATTTAGCTTTACCCAAGCGATTGGGCTTGATTTGTCATTACTCGCCTTGCTCCTTTAGCCAGCCTAAAGTGATGCCACATCAAATGGATGTTGTGAGTATCGCTTGTCGACAAAGACGATATCTTGGCTACATCTCCTCGTCTGGTTGGATAATTTGTATCGGACGAGAGCCAATTTTTGCCCCTGTTACTTCATCTAGCAGGACAGGTTTAATCTCTGTCCCTGCTTCTGCATCGAGGAAGCGCACTAATTTACCATCGCCACGGTATTTCCGCCCCCAGTCCCCTATCATAAAAAGTACAGGAAGGAAGTCTCTGCCTGCTGTTGTCAGCACATATTCATCACGCGGCGGGTGTTCTGAATAGACCCTTTTTTCAAGGATACCTTCCTCGGTGAGCGTCGCCAAACGTTTGGTGAGTATTGTCGGCGCAATACTGAGATTTTTACGAAACTGCTCAAAGCGCGTGAGGCCAGCATGCGCATCTCTAAGTATTAATATACTCCACGCATCACCAAGAAAATCGAGGCTCCTAGCGATTGGGCAAGAATTTTTAGCATTAATTTTCGAGTTCATATCATTTTGATAGTGACATAGTATTCAACAAGTAGTAACATACTATCAAATTGATAGTGACAGTTACTTTCAGTTCGATAGTATCACTATCAAGTTAGATAATCCATCCTAAGGAGATTGATATGAGCAAGAAAGAATTAGGCGTTGCCATTGTGACAGGTGCGTCTTCAGGTATTGGTCAAGCTACAGCAGAGTTACTCGCCAATTCCGGCTATAAGGTGTACGGAACAAGCCGTAAAGAAGTGCCACCAGCTCAACGCTCTTATAAGATGATTACGCTAGATGTGAACAGTGAAGCATCGATTGAAGCAGCCATCAAAGAAGTAGTCAACATTGAAGGTCGGATTGATCTAGTTGTGAATAACGCAGGCTTCGGTGTGACACCTGGCGGTGCCGAAGAGAGCTCAATGGAACAAACCAAGATGATTTTTGACACCAATTTTTTTGGGATTGTCCGCATGACGCGTGCCGTAGTACCCTATATGAGAAAACAGGGTAAAGGGCGAATCATCAACATCGGCTCCATCCTTGGGTTGATACCAGCACCTTACATGGCCACCTATGCCGCCACTAAGCATGCAGTAGAAGGTTACTCAGAATCTTTAGACCATGAGTTGCGAACAAGAGGCATCCGTGTTTCTGTGGTTGAACCAGGCTATACCAATACGCATTTTGAAGCAAACACCTTAGAAGTAGACGACAAAATAGATGAATACAATATTGCGCGGAAAGCACTCGCAAAATTGATGAAACTGGCTATTGCGGCAGGCGACGATCCCAAAGTGGTTGCCAACGTTGTATTAAAAGCTGCCAACGCTAAACATCCTAGGTTACGTTACGCTGCTGGAAAATTAGCGTGTCGCCTAAGTTTATTGAGAAGATTTGCCCCTGCTGCCTTAGTTGATATCGGCATTCGTCAAGAGCTAAAACTTGATTCACTTGAAAAAATAGCGAGTCAACCCTAGGCAACCATCATGAAATTATTCACTTTCTATCGCCTTTCAGTGTTCAGTTCAATCTTGTTTATATTGCTGGCCATCATTTTAATGTTTGCACCAACCCAGATGTTAGCCAGTTGGGGTGTGGAATTAACAACCTAAGTAGGGTTGATGGCAAGACGAATCGCAGCACTCTATATAGGTATCGCCGCGATGTTTTTCTTTGCAAGAAATGCAGAACATTCGGCAACCCGTACAGCACTTATTCACGGAACCATCATCTCTTGCTTGATATTGGCGGCGCTTGGCGCCTACGAGCTTTATGTAGGGCATGCATCTAGCGGCATATTACCTGCCGTCTTTGTTGAAATCGGTCTTGCGCTGGCGTTTACGTATGTAGGGTGCGCATGCAACAATACATAAAGCCTCAATAAAAACCAGAGGAAAAAATGATGAAAGCACTTATCTTAAAGCGTTATGGCAAGTCTGATCAGCTCACGTTTGCAGACATTTCCCCGCCTGTAATCAAGCCCGATGAAATGCTCGTCCAAGTGCATGCCGCGGGACTGAATCCGATCGATAATATGATTCCTAAGGGAACCTTCAAAGCCATTCTCAAATTAACACTACCCGCTACCATGGGCAGCGATGTAGCAGGTGTTGTGGTAGAGGTAGGAAGTCGCGTGACCCGCTTTAAACCGGGAGATGCAGTATTCGCCAGCATTTTCGATTTAGGTACCGGCGCACTTGCTGAGTTTGCTGTTGTGCCCGAGAACGCCGCCGCCATCAAACCAACCAACCTAGATTTCGTGCAAGCAGCGTCTATCCCAATGGTAGGGCTCACGTCTTGGCAAGCCCTCAAAGAGCGGGCAAATCTCAAGCCTGGTCAGAAAGTATTCATACCTGCGGGTTCTGGCGGGATAGGCACGTTCGCGATTCAGCTCGCAAAACATCTCGGCGCAAAGGTGGGAACAACAACCAGCACGGGTAACGTAGATCTAGTAAAACGCCTCGGCGCTGATGAAGTAATCGATTACAAGAAGCAAGCATTTGAAGATGTACTACAGGGCTACGACGCAGTGCTAGGCACTGTGAGAGGTGATGGAATCGAGAAATCACTTCGTATATTAAAACCAGAGAGTAAGGTCGTGTCGCTCATCGGCCCACCAGACGCTGCGTTCGCTCATGCTCGAGGCATGAACTTCCTCATGAAGTTTATATTCGGGTTGATTAGCTGCAAGATAATTCGCCAAGCCAAGAAGCGGAATATCGAGTATTCATTCTTGTTTGCACATCCTGATGGCCAGCAACTGGGAGAGATAGGCAAGCTTCTAGAGGCAGGCGTCATACGACCAGTCATCGACAAAATATTTCCGTTTAATCAAGCAAAGGAAGCACTTGCCTACCTTGAAGCAGGCCGAGCCAAGGGAAAAGTCGTGGTTAAAATTATTTGAATACGTCTACACTCAGTGGAACCCATCGCCACGCGACTTAGCGTCGTCATGATAAACTGGCTCCAGTCTATCAACTAAGATCAAATATCAAACAATGATTCAATACAACCCAAAAGACTGGATTATCTTTATCTTCCGTTTTCACGAGTCGGATACCTTTCGACGGCTCATCCCCATGATGATATTCATTGGGCTGTACGCGGGCGGCATTGCCTACTTAGAGTTAGAGTTTTGGCAACTCTCCGATAAAAGTCATGTGAAAAATATCCCGTTAATGCACACCACCGTCGGGTTTGTCTTATCATTATTACTCGCTTACAGAACCAATACCGCCTACGAGCGCTGGTGGGAAGGCAGAAAAACATGGGGCGCCTTGGTCAACAACAGCCGCAATCTGGCGCTTAAACTTTCCGCTTATTTATCCGAAGAAAGTGACCGCAACTTCTTTAGAAAAGCTATCCCGACCTATGCATCGGTGCTATCTAAACATTTATCTAATGAAGAAGTCAGCCAAATGCTGTTTGAAGGCCTAGATTTAAAAATCAACCACCACAATCACGCCCCCAACCAAGTGGCTAAAATTTTGTTTCAAAAAGCCAATGAGCTATACACATCAGGCAAAATCACAGGCGACCAGTTCTATATCATCAACGACGAACTACAATCGTTTACCGGCATTTGCGGCATTTGCGAACGGATTAAAAACACCCCCATCCCCTACTCTTACAGTGCATTTATTAAGAAATTTATCTTCTTTTATGTCATGACACTGCCGTTTGGCTATGTCTTCAGCTTGGGTTATTACGTGATCCCAGTAGTCGTGTTTATCTTCTATGTGCTAGCCAGCTTAGAACTGATTGCCGAAGAGATTGAAGACCCATTTGGTAACGATGATAACGACTTACCCACCAAGAAAATAGCTGAGAATATTAAAAAGCATGTGGAAGAGTTGCTGTAATGACCGACATAGTTAACACGTGGGCAGAACTGCCCACCCTACAAGGAATATGCGAGAATGCGAGGTTGGGGTGAGCGTAATCCTAGAAATCTAGGTACGAATATACCCAATAATAAATGGTAATAACACGGCACTCAATACACCATTTAAGCCCATTGCCATACTCGCATATGTGCCAGCTTCATCATTAATGCTAAACGCACGGGTGATGCCTAAACCATGTGCACCCACACCAATGGCAGTGCCGCGCATCCACCAATGTTGGATATTGAGCGCATTGAAAATATACGGCGCTAAAATAGAACCCAACATGCCGGTAATCACCGTAAACACCGCGGTGAGGGTGGGTGATACATGAATGCGCTCGGCAATGCCCATGGCAATGGGCGCGGTGACGGATTTTGCATACATGCTGCCGACAATCGTACTACCAGCCCCCATGCTTTTCGCGATCATTACCCCTACAAAAATCGACACTGCACTACCAATGGTTAATGCGAGTGTAATGGGGAATAGCTTACCTTTTAAATCATTAAAGCCACGATAAATGGGCACAGCTAACGCCACCGTTGCAGTCCCCAATAAAAAATGCACAAACTGCGCGCCTTCAAAGTATTTTTGGTAAGGCATATCCATGAATGAAATAATGCAAGTGACCAATAACACCGAAATGGCGACGGGGCTAAATACAGGGTGACAATTCACTTTAACGTAAATCATATAACCTAGTTGATAAGTCGCTAAGGTGAGCACCAGCGCAAATAGTGGGTCACCCGAAAGATACACCCAAATTTCAGAGATCGGTAAGCGGTCATTCGTCATGGGTCGCCTTCCAGAAAAACTTAAGCACCAATGCGGTGACGGCAATAGTGAGCACCACGCTTACTAATAATGCCAAAGTAACCGCTAATCCATGCGTTTTAAGGTCGGGTAAAAACAACACAACACCCACAGAGGCAGGGACAAAGAGCAAACCCAAGTGTTGACGGAAAGTATCAGCGACCATCCCCAACGGCTGGTTAACCTCGCCTTTAATCACCAAAAAGCTGAGTAATAACAGCAAACCAATCACCGGGCCCGGAATATCAGGAATAAAGAATTTGGAGATTAACTCGCCCATCCCTTGCCAGATTAAGATTTGTACTAGGCCGTCTATCACTGTTGAGATTTTCTTAAAAATAGTTGTAGATTGATTGTAATGCGTTACTGCTTTTTTTCAATTACTTATATTTGGATTAGTTAACTTAAGAGATTAATGAATTACGCGTGGGCATCTTATGCCCACCCAACTTGGCTACCCACGCAAGTTGGCTGTGCTTAACCTACTTCAAAAGTTGGAAAATATAGCCTGATGTAAAAAGCCAACTTAACACAAGTAAAACAGTTGAGATAACTCCAGCTATGCTTGGTCGGAATGGTGTCAGCAATCTTGGAATATAGCCATATTCAAAATAGCTATCTGCAATCGTACACCATAACAAGTAAGCCCCCATTAACGTCGATATAATTACAGTAGCTCCCGTGAGCATAGCACCAGTTAAGCTCCCAATAACTAGCTGATGTCCATGTGCGTTTAATTGATTCCAAAATATCCAAGCATTTTTTGATTGTTGACCAATATCAACTAGCTGAGGGTCCAAATTATTTACTCCATATTGAGCTAGTAGAATGGACATCAACGCTATTAAAAGACCATAACTAGCCACGTATAACTGTTTTGATTCTTCAGGCTTCCATAGTAATCTGATTGCTAGCGCTAAGATGAATAAGAGTGTAGAGACAAATGCACCAATCTTGATATATTCATAAATCTCATATGCATGTTTACTGAAAAACCAGATAGCTGTTAATGCAGTAAAGATGATTGCGGCAACTTCACCATTCGTGTCGTCACGTCTTCTAGGGTGTTTATTATGATGGTGATGATATTCGCGCCTATTATCAATTACGTTACCACCTATATAGTTACCATCTCCGTTTACTTTAACATTTGAATTGTTGCTGTATCTACTCATTGTAAAAACTCCTAAACTAAAATTTATACCTTTTTTAGCCGCTAAATCTAATTGTAGAGATGAGTGTGCATGGCACTCATCTCTACTAAACTAGCTTGTTATGACTTGCCTTGGCTTAACTAGTAATTTCTGTTCATCTCCAGCACCCAAATACACCGAATCTTCAGCACAAAATGGACAGCTTTTTGTAGAACGTTTGTTCACTTTGCGAGTACCTTGCTCTGCATTAATACCTAAAAACCTAAAGCTTTCATATTGGTTTTGGTTAATACTATTCAAACCAGTTACCCACTCAATTAAGCGCTGAACACCTAAACTTGCTACCTGCATGTTAAAGAGCATCATCGACGGCTCTTTAATATCAGACCCAGATAAGTACCCATCTGCATTCTGTTGTTTACACTGTGCTTCACTAAGCCCTTCTTGTGCCAGTTTTATTGGGTTGATATACCCGCAACAACACATGCAAACCGTACCTGGTAACATCAAATTCACCCTTCCAGTTTCACCAACAAGCAAACCATTTTTACCAACGTTAAACTGCACACCCATATCTAAAACGGGTATGAAATATTGATGACATATCTGATTTAAAAATGCACGGCTTGTGGTGTCATCTGTGCCACAAATCAATACATCCAGCTCAATGATTTGCTTCAACAAATGCGGTGTTTCAATTGCTTCTTCAAAAGTTGCAATCTCAGCTTCAGCATTCATGGCTTTAATATAGCGCTTTAAAACTTTTACTTTTGAAATGCCAACATCGTCTGGAGTTGCACCAATAATTCGCGGTAAGTTGGATAAGCTCACTTTGTCGAAGTCGTACAAATTAAACTTTTGAGCACCGCTATGAGCTAGAAGCACTGAGACAAGAGAGCCAATTCCACCACAACCTACAATTCCCACTTTTAGTTCGGATAGTATTTGTTGACCCTCTTTGCCGAGCAAAATAGCCTGCCGATTATAGGTTTCTGAAATATTGCATGACTTTTTTAGGCTGCTACCAAAAACCTTTCTTTTTTCACCATTAACAACTTCTACTTTGCTAATTGGCTTCCAATCGTTTGCTGAAAAATAGACTCTGCCAGAAAAGGTTTGCAATGGGCCATCCCACACCAAACATGTATGGGGTAGCTCTGGAATCATTCGCCCAAAAAACTCAAAAGTTTTTTGATTGCCAATATCGTCAGCTTCAGAAAACTCAACCTCTCCGTTTGACATTGGATGTGTATGCACCATGCAAACAGAAGCTTTTAATGCTTGTGCTCGCCGAGCAATGCTCAGCATTGCGGTAGGGCTAACTTGCAAGCGGTCATATGAATGCACTGTCAAATCACTTCGTTCGAGCTCAATTACCTCTCTAACCAAAATTGTAGTTTCATCGTTACCATGCGCCACGCCACAAAGTAGAAAACATGCCTGCTCTCTACTTGTGTCTTTTAGTAGCGTTTGCATTTGGCAACGATGAACGTCCAACATTTTCATGCTGTAGTTCATCGTAGCCTCCTGTTACTTAGCTAGCGCTAAACGTGATTGACAAAATAAGATGTGAGAAAGTAAGTCACTTACACCAACTTGCCATTTCTGAGCATCTTGGTAATGCCAGCTAAATCGTTGCCAAGTTTTGCCCAAATAGGTTTCATAAACACTCGCGCCTTCTGGTTCTCTTACGCCATTTAACTTAACTGACGGTGTAACCCAAAACATGTCTGGTGCAGATATCGGGTAACCATTAGGTAGAATCATCATAAACGTCACTGCATTAGGCTTAAAGTGATTTGGCATACCGAAATTAGGTATAACTAAATACTGATTAGCTCCATCGCTTTCTATACTTGCATTAGGAAAACGTGACTTTACTTCGCTAAGTTGCTTAGTAATAGGGTCTTCATAACCAACATTGCCGCAAGGCACGGTAATAAATTGGTCTTTCTTTTGCAAAATAATGCGGTAGTTGTCATGTAGCACCTCATCCGCTAGACCAGCTAAATCAGCGACAAGTATGTCACCTTGTTTCAAATTCTGGTCTAAGGATTTAATCTCTGCCACGGTGACTTTTGCATGTTTAAACACTTGATTGTCACTAATGATAGTGCCATTAAATTTGAATTTAATTGGGTGGCGTAGACAAGGGTTATCATCAATTGGAGGGCAATTGTCACCAATAACAAATTCTTCGCCACCACGAATGAAGATGATGTCTTGATCGGCAATAGGTACGTCGATTTCGCCATCTATTTCTAACAACAATTGCTGGTTTGTGATGTCTGCAAGTTGAGTTAAATCACGACCAAATTTTAAGCCTGGCTGAGTATCGACTTTAGTACGGCCGATGCGTATTTTTACGGAATTATCCATATTAGTAATCCTTAATATTAAGTTAATTGTTCATTTAAAACTAATTAAATGCGCAAAAGTCTTGACAGGAGAACTAACTAAGATGTAAATTCAGGTTTCGACACGGGAATTAACATACATAGTTAGTTTCTACCGAAGGCAAGCTTCCAAGCTTGCCTTTTTTATTTCTTCTTCATAATTCAACCCCCTTTCTTTTACTTGAGTGAAATGCTATATTTCCAACTGTTAAAGAGTATGCCAGCTGTTCTCACGGATGTCAACACGTGTTATTATTAAAATTAACTGGAGTTAATATCATGACGGACAAAGCTAATCAGGCTCTAATAATTAGTAACAATATCAAGAAGTTAAGAGTAAGCTTGGACTGGAATCAGGCGCGCCTTGCTCAAGAAGCAGAAATTAGTGGGGCTGCTCTCAGCAAAATAGAGGGCGGTGAAAGAATACCAACTATAGTCGTTTTACGTAAATTAGCATCTGCTTTAAAAGTACAGCTTCATGAAATTACTGGCGAGATGTCAAATCAAAGCACAGAAACAGATGAGCGTAGCAAGGAGTTTTATAGAAAGTGGGGAGTACTCGATGACCTTTCTGAAGAAGATCACAGGTTATTAATGGGTATGGCTGAGCGCCTTAAAGCTGTATCCAATAAGAGTTAGTTTTCATTTTAACTTTCTAAGAAATTATCATCGTCATATGTTATCAAAGTATATGTAAATCCTTCATTTAGTAGAATTGTGCTTACATACAAACTTTCTAAACGATCTCCACGGTGTTCAGGATTAACCCATTCGTACGCACTAACTTCATCAAAATAAGTTGGATACGCATTCTCCTTGGTGTCAACGATTAAGTCCTTTTGTGCGCTTGAAAGCGGATATTTCTGAATATAAAAACTGAAGTTTTCTGATAGCACATACCTTTGGAACTTACCACTCTGATGAATTACTAGCGCAAAAGGCTCTTGATTCATTAACATTAGACGCCTAAAAGATGCTTCCAAAGATGTGCAGCATGTATTAGATACTTTTTGAATTACTGCCCAGTTTAAATCACCATTAGATAGGGGGCTAATTAAGCTCTTCGGCATTAGTAAGCCTGATGCGAACCCGTTAGCTTGCAACTCAATCGGGTCATTAAAAGGATTCGATAACTCTTTCTTACCACATTCAAAAAACAGTTTTTTTTGAGGCATTATGTGCATACAGACATGACCCACTTCGTGTGCTGCGGTGAAGTTAAATCTACCTTTATCAGGTATATTTTTGTTTATATAAATTAGGGCCGCACTATCATTACCTTGTGCCTTACCAAGTATTTCGGAGGAACTAAAATCATGAGTTTCCAAAATTACTTTAAACTCAGGAGTACTTATAGCACCAACAACATCTAATGGAACTATTGGCAATGTATCAAAACCTAATTCATCTAGGACGCTTTCAGCTACAGTCAGACCTTTTTGTACTTCAAGCATAATCACCCTTTCTTTTAACTTATTCTTCCCATAGTAAAAAAGGAGCCAAAGCTCCTTTTTTTAAAATTACTAGTTAGGACCTAACCACACTTACTCTCACCACAATTCAAACAAGTTAAACATCCGTCCATAATAATGCTCGCTTTGGTGTTACATTTTTTACAAAGCTGCGCACCTTTTGGGAAGCCTTCTTCGTTCACTTCTTCACCTGATTTAGCGTGTTTTTCTAGGTATTCTGCTTTTTTCTCTTCTACCAATTTTTGTTGGTGTTCATCTAGGCCTGGTTTTTTAAGCATGCCGATTTCTTGTAGGTGTTGCTCTACCACTTCACCAATTTCGGCCACTAGGCTAGGGACAAACTTACCGCCTTTTTTGAAGTAGCCGCCACTTGGTTCAAATACGCTTTTAAGCTCTTCTACCAAGAAAGTTACGTCGCCACCTTTACGGAACACGGCTGACATCACGCGTGTTAGTGCAACAATCCATTGAAAATGCTCCATGTTTTTGGAGTTGATGAACACTTCAAACGGGCGGCGGTGCTCTTGTGGCGTGCCTTCGTTCATCACGATATCGTTAATGGTGATGTAAAGCGCGTGCTCGGTGACTGGTGTTTTAATTTTGTAGGTGTTGCCCACCAATTTCTCTGGGCGGCCTAGTGGCTCGCCTAATTGCACAACGTTAGTGGTGGCTTCTGCTACTTTAGCTTCGGCAGCTTTCGCTTTGTCTTCTTCTGACACTAGGTTGTAGCTAACGATTTTTTTATCAATTTTAATGGCCATGTCTGTTCTCCTGTGGGGTCTTTTTGGCTTTCCCGTTCCTTAATTGCTTGTTGTCTAGCGTTAAGTCAATGCGGCTTATTGCTATTTTTAAATGCTAGATGGTTGCCGTTACGAGCGATGCCAGTGCTAGGCGAAAAGCGGTTTTAAACCGGAGTGTACAAAAAGTACATGAGGATTTAAAACTGCTTTTCAACACCGCAATGGTGAGCGCAGTAGGCAAACACTAGAATTTACCGTAGTAACCTTCTTTTAGTGCATCATACAAGTTAGCCGCTGAGTGAATCTCACCATCATATTCAATCTCATCATTACCTTTGGCTTCGATCTCAGTGCCGTCTTCTAAAGTAAATTTGTAAGTAGTACTTTCTAAGTCTTTTTCTGTCACCAATACGCCTTGGAACGCTTCAGGGTTAAATCTGAACGTTGTGCAGCCTTTTAAGCCTTTGTCGTAAGCGTATAGATAGATGTTTTTGAAGTCTTCAAAATCATAATCTGTAGGCACGTTAATGGTTTTTGAAATTGAGCTATCAATCCATTTTTGTGATGCAGCTTGAATATCCACGTGGGCTTTTGCCATGATGCTAGAAGAATCTAGGAAGTATTCTGGTAATTGTTCTTCTGGCTTGTCGCTAAATGGCATTGCATTTGGGTTGATTAACTCACGGTAAGCTAATAACTCATAAGAGAACACATCAACTTTCTCTTTTGATTTTTTGCCTTCACGAATCACGTTACGTGCGTAGTGGTGCGCGAATGATGGCTCGATACCGTTACTTGCGTTATTAGCTAGTGATAATGAAATAGTACCTGTTGGTGCGATTGAGCTATGGTGCGTGAAACGTACGCCTTTAGTGGCGATTTGGTTACGCAAGCCTTCAGGGAACTGTTGCATGTAGCGGCTGTATTTACCCAACAATACTTTACCTGCGATTTTTTGGCCAACTTTAATGCCGTCTGCTGCCATTTCTGGGCGTTTTGCCAGCATATCTGCGGTGACTTCAAATTTCTCATCCATGATAGGTGCTGGGCCTTTTTCTTCAGCCAATTGCACGCCTACGCTCCAGCCTTCTTCAGCCATCACGCGCGTCACTTCTTCTGTGAACTTGATTGACTCTTCTTCACCGTATTTCATTTTCATCATGGTGAGGCTAGAACCTAAACCTAAGTAACCCATGCCATGACGGCGTTTACGCATGATTTCATCGCGTTGTTGTTGTAATGGTAGGCCATTGATTTCCACCACGTTATCTAACATACGGGTGAAAATCGCGACTACTTCGCGGTATTCTTTCCAGTCGAAGTAAGCTTCATCGGTAAATGGTTTTTTCACAAAACGTGTGAGGTTAACTGAACCTAGCAAGCATGCGCCGTAAGGTGGCAATGGTTGTTCACCACATGGGTTAGTTGCGCGGATGTTTTCGCAGAACCAGTTGTTATTCATTTCGTTCACGCGGTCGATCAAAATGAAACCTGGCTCAGCAAAATCGTAAGTGGAGGACATAATCACATCCCACAAACGGCGTGCCTTAATGGTTTTGTAAACGCGGCATGCTACTTTGCCTGCATCTACGCCATCTGTTTTAGTCAGGTATTTACCCTTGATTGGCCACTCGCGCCATACTACTTGGCTTTCGTCATTGGTATTTAAAGCATCAACAATCGCTTCTTTTTCTGTCACAGGGAATGCTAGTTTCCACTCAGCATCCGCTTTTACTGCCTCCATGAACTCTTTAGTGATCAGGCATGACAAGTTAAATTGGCGTAAACGGCCATTTTCACGTTTTGCTTTGATGAAGTCGGTCACATCTGGGTGTGAGATATCAAAGGTTGCCATTTGCGCACCACGACGGCCACCCGCAGAAGACACGGTGAAACACATTTTGTCGTAGATATCCATGAAAGATAATGGGCCACTGGTGTAAGCACCTGCACCCGCGACAAACGCACCTTTTGGACGCAAGGTAGAGAACTCATAACCAATACCGCAACCTGCTTTTAGGGTTAAGCCTGCTTCATGCACTTTGCCTAAAATATCATCCATACTGTCTGAGATCACGCCAGAAACTGTACAGTTGATGGTAGAAGTGGCTGGTTTATGCTCCAACGCACCTGCGTTAGAAGTAATACGGCCTGCTGGAATAGCGCCGCGACGCAATGCCCATAGGAATTTCTCATGCCATTCAGCACGTTTTTCTTCTGTGGTTTCTACATCTGCTAGCGCACGTGCTACGCGTAGATAAGAAGCGTCCATGTCTTGATCAACATTTTCGCCCTGCTTAGATTTCAAACGGTATTTTTTATCCCAAATATCCAATGAAACAGGTTGAATTGGAATCTCTTTTTCAACCTCTGTGTTTGAATTCTTAGCAGTATCTACAGCTTTTAGCATTATTTAACCCTCTTATTGGTAGACTTAAATCAATGATAAAACAATGAGATAAGTCTGTATTATTTAACGGCAGCGCAGTGAAAGATGGTAAGCACACACTAACTTTTTCACACCTTTAGAACTACGTGACAACCACTATATATTGTGTTTTTTTAGTAATTTAATCATTCTGTAGTGGTAGGTCAAGCTGTTTTTGAATAAATATTTTTAACAAAACAGACAGATTTCTCTTGCGAAAAATCAACACCGCACTGGCGTTGGCTTAGCGCAATTGCTAAATAAAATACGCAGCAATTCACCTTAAAAAACCAGATGAAATAAACTGTGCGAAAATACAACAACTCTATATTGCAACTGCATCACACTCACATACAAAATGACGCGTAATCTCTACACATGCTTGTTATCTATACTGCTGCCATTCACGCCGCTTAAACTACTTTGGCGCGGAAGAAAGCAACCTGAATACTTAGCGCACTGGCGTGAGCGTTATGGTTTTTATCATACCCCAGTGCAAGCACCCGTGATTTGGCTGCATTGTGTTTCTGTGGGCGAAACCCGTGCGGCAGAGCCTTTAGTCAACGCATTATTATCTCAATATCCACAGCATCAAATTTTACTGACGCATACCACCCCAACTGGCCGCGCCACTAGTGAGCAATTGTTTGGAGACAAAGTCAGTAGAGTTTACTTACCTTACGATGTGCCATTTGCCGTTACCCGTTTCTTAAGACACTTTAAGCCTAGTATTGGCGTATTAATGGAAACGGAGCTTTGGTTTAACCTAATTGCCGGCTGTCATCAACGCCACATTCCTTTAGTGCTTGCCAACGCGAGGCTCTCAGAGAAATCTGCCTTAGGCTATCGCAAGCTGGGCAAAGTGCTCACAGAAGGCTTGCAAAGCTTAAGCAAGATTGGCGCTCAAACAGAGGCCGATGCTACGCGCCTAAAACAATTAGGTGCCACTGAGATAAGCATTACCGGCAATATCAAATTTGATGTCGCCCCGCATGAGCATGCGCATGAGTTAGGTGAAAAACTACGTAAACAATTAGGGGCTACACGCCCTGTGTTTTTAGCGGCCAGCACACGCGATGGTGAAGAGGCCTTAATCATTGAAGCAGTCAGCAAAGCCAATATTCCGAACTTGCTCACCATTGTTGTGCCTAGGCACCCGCAGCGCTTTGATGAAGTAGCTGAGCTATTAAGAAAATCTAATCACGCATTCATACGGCGCAGCAGCATGAATGATGAAGCCGCTGATTTCAATCATGTGAATTATCTACTTGGCGACTCTATGGGCGAGATGTTCACCTACTACGCGAGTTGTGATGTAGCGTTTATCGGAGGCAGCTTACTACCATTGGGCGGACAAAACCTGATTGAAGCATGCAGCATGGGGAAACCTGTCTTAGTGGGGCCACATACCTTTAACTTTGAAGAAGCGGCACAAATGGCAGTGATCGCAGGGGCGGCTGATCGCGTACAAAATGTAGAAGCGTTAAGCACAAAATTACAGCAACTATTTGCAAATGATGAACAAAGGCAAGCCATGAGTGTAGCAAGCCTTCAATTTAGTGAACGTAACCGTGGTGCGACGGAAAGAACTTTAAACCTGCTTAGACCATATATTTAAGGGAATATTAATGCCAAAATATGCGTATTAAGATATGCGTAATTTAAGACTCGCGTCACTAGTATTAGCGAATCAGCTTACTCATCGCCTTAAATGCATCGCCTGAAGCCACACCTAGCCATTCAAACACTAAAGACTCAGTGTTGGTAATCACACAACCTGCGCTACGCATTCTTTCGATGGCGTTCGCTTTATTGGCTGGGTTGCGTGAAATGATGGCGTCTTCTACCACAAATACTTGTTTACCCGTGCTCAGTAAATCTAGCGCTGTTTGTAAAATACATATATGCGCTTCCATCCCTGCCAGCACTACTTGTGAATGATCACGCGTCAAATGTCGATTAAACTTAGGCTCAGCTACACAGGAAAAAGTGATTTTTTCAACCGGTGGCTGTTGAATCAACGAAGCTAGCTCAGGCACTGTAGGCCCCAACCCTTTTGGATATTGCTCAGTGACAATATAAGCAACATTGAGCATATTGGCCGCTTGCAACAAGATGCTGCAGTTTTTAACCACTGCTTGCATGTCAGCCACAGGCATCACAGCCGCTAGCTTAGCCTGCACATCCACAATGGCTAACTGGCTTAATGTAACGCTCGCCTTTTGAGTGGTATATTGCACGTTAGCGCGCCCCTAAGATGACCAGTTGTTGATTAATATCTGCCAAATCAGGCTCTGCTACTACACCAGAAACAGCTTTAAGACGAATGATGTTCACTAAGTAACTATAGCGCGACTGTAACAAATCACGTTTAGCACTAAATAACTGTTGCTGTGCATTCAGTACATCAACACTGGTACGTACACCAACCTCATAACCCAACTTAGTCGAATCTACTTGGCTTTGACTAGAAATCAGCGCTTGCTCGTAAGCTTTTACTTGGGCAATGCTGGAGCTTAAGTTGAGATATGCACGCTGCGTTTCTAACTCTGCACTGCGACGTGCGATCTGTATATCATCTTGCGCTTTTTGCTGATTAAGCACCGCTTGGCGCACACGCGAACTGACGGCTCCACCTTGATACAACGGAATCTCTAACTGCAAACCAATGGTGGAGGTCTTTAGCTCACTACCTAACCCATTGGCACTACCATTGGCATAGTTATTGGTATAGCTCGCGACCGCATCTAATGTAGGTAAATGTCCTGCTCTTAAACGCTCTATTTCTTGGGAAGAAATAGCCAGTGCATCCTGCTGAATCTGAATGTTCAGGTTATTTTGTGTGGCGACTTCTAGCCATTTATCTAAGCCTTGCGCTAGGCTTGTGGTGGCCATGTCCGCTTTTACTGTAGCAAGCTTCTGCGGTGCTTTGCCTGTAATCGCCTGCACGGCATGCTTGGCAATTTGGTGCTCGTTAACAGCGGCTATTTCCTGTGCAAACACTAAATCAAAACGTGCCTGCGCTTCATTAACGTCTGTAATCGTAGCTGTACCAACCTCAAAATTAGCTTTAGCCTGCTCTAACTGGCTTAAAATGGCGGCTTTCTGCGCAACAATTAACTCGATTTTGTCTTGTGCCAATAACACATCAAAATACGCTTGTGTCACACGTAGTATCAAGTCTTGCTTACTCAAGTTCAGCTGTTTATCGGCCTGGCTAACTTGCACTTTGCTTTGGTCGATTTGGACTAGACTATCTTTACGGTAAATCGGCTGACGCGCCTGCACACCGTAGTTGTAGCCCTCAAAATTTGAGCGACCTTCAGCCCTAAATGGATTAAACCCAGTTAAAAACCGAATATCCGTTTGGGTAGCATTGGCGCCTGCATTTAAAGTAACCGTAGGCGATATAATGCCTTGGCTTGCTCTATTGCCTCTTGCGCGGCCTGATTAGCGCTTAATGCTGACGCTAATGTAGGGTCATTTTCCAAAGCCTGCTGATAAACCTCAATCAATGAGTACGCTTTTTCGTCAGCATGTGCATAAGAGACAAATGCTGACAATAACAACGTCAGTTTGATGAGGAATTGAGCGATTTTGAGCATATTAAGGCTGAATCAACACCGTACTAAAAAGCAAACTTAGTGGCCTGTGGTGCATTTTCTAACACCGGTAAGCAAGTCTCAAATATCGTTTCATGACGATATGAGCCTTCACTTACGCGCTCTGTCACAGTGGCTTCCATCATTGGAGAGTCGCCAACTACTGCAAATAAACGGCCACCTACATTTAACATTTTTTCAGCCGCAACAGGGCGTAACGGCAATGAACCAGCAAATACAATCACATCGTAAGGAGCGGCAACATCAAAACCATTCACCCCATCAGCTACATAAAGTGTCACGTTGTGGACACCTTGCGCTTGTAAGCGATATTGTGCGGTGTTAGATAGCTCTGGGTAAATTTCAACCGCATATACATGATGCGCTAAAGTAGCCAATAATGCGGCTAGATAACCACTACCAGTCCCTACCAATAACACTTTATCGGTCTTTTTAATATTTAAGGCTTGAAGAATACGCCCTTCCAGCTTTGGCGATAACATGGTCTGGCCCTCACCTATCGGCAACTCAACATCGGCAAAAGCTAAGCCTGCCTGAGATTCAGCCACAAAATTCTCGCGTGGCACTGCATCTAACACAGCTAACACGACTGGGTCTAGCACCTCCCAAGTGCGAATTTGCTGTTCAATCATGTTAAATCTAGCCTCACCTACGTTAAATTTGGCATTAAATTGATCAGGTGCATGCTGTTCTACTGTTTTTGCTGTTTGTGTCATGTTGATTACTCTATCGTGTTTTATTGACGGTGTTTTATTTAATGCTAATTATAGCGCAAGTGCTTATTGGCTAAGGTACTTTTACGCTGATCCATACGGTTTATCAGGCAAGTAAAAAGCCCGTAACAAGGCGAATAGCACAATCATGAGCTGAATCTAGCACACTCATCGCCGTGTCCTAGCTAATCCCATATTGACTCAGCTTATACCATAAGGAGCGCTCACTAATTTCTAACACCTTGGCTGCCTTGCTTTTATTACCATGCGTCAATGCCAATGCTTTCACAATTAACTGCCGTTCCAGCGCCTCAACCGAACTAGGTAAAGACAGGGCATTTGCCGCTGGTGCATCGTCAGCATGCTTTGTGGGTGTTAGTCCATCGGCGTCAAAATTAGTTGCGCTTAATGCGGCTGAGTGATTTAACATTTCTGCAGGCAAATGCTCTGGCTGAATCATTTGATTACCACTGATAATCGCAGCGCGCTCTAGTACATTTTCTAACTCTCGCACATTACCCGGCCAGTTATATTGCATCAGCAATTGAATCGCTTCATCTGATATCGCCACACGACGTTTAGCTAAAAAATATTCTGCGAGTGCTTCAATATCAGATTTACGCACTCTAAGTGCAGGTAAATCAATACGGAACACATTTAATCGGTAATATAAATCCTCACGCAACTTACCGTCTTTAATCGCCGCGAGCGGGTTACGGTTGGTCGCCGCAACCACGCGAATATCCACAGAAATTGGACGGTTGCCACCCAAACGTTCGATTACATTCTCTTGCAGAGCTCGCAACAACTTGGCCTGCAGCTGCATAGGCATTTCAGTCACTTCATCCAAAAATAAAGTACCGCCATCGGCTAACTCAAACTTACCAATACGCTCTTTAACCGCGCCAGTAAACGCGCCTTTTTCATGTCCGAATAACTCAGACTCCAGCATCTCATGCGGAATCGCAGCACAGTTAACGGCAACAAATAATGCATTATTACGTGGTGAAGCCGCATGAATTGCACGTGCAACGACTTCTTTACCGGTACCCGTTTCGCCCGCCAGCAATACAGTCGCTTTTTCTGGTGCGACTTGTCGAATAGATGCCGTTAATTGCTGCATCACTGGGCTGTTGCCGATTAAGCCAGTATTCACTGACTTTTCTTCACGCAAGAACTTGTTTTCCACGACCAGACGAGAGAAAGATAAAGCACGTTTAATGGCGAGCTCTAGCTCCTCCAAATCAAAAGGACGCAATATATAATCTGATGCGCCGCTTTTCATTGCTTCGATCGCTGATTTAATCTCACCCTGTGCTGTGACAATAATGACAGGGAGCTCGGTATCTGTTTTACGAATTTCCTTCAGTAATTGCAAGCCATCCATGCGCGGCATGTGCAAATCAGTCACCACGCAGTCAACTTTTTGCGCCTGAATGACCTCCAATGCTTCCCGACCGTCTCTCGCTGTTAATGGTTGATAGCCTGCCTGACGCAGGCTAATCTCTAGTAGACGAAGCATGCTAGGCTCATCATCCACCGCTAATATATATTTAATACTGTCTGACATAATCTCGCTTTTTATGATTAGGCATCATTAAGTAGCTGCCGTTTTGGTAGTTGCACTCTAAAATCTGCACCAGTATTGGCAAGCGTGCTTTTCTCTACAGTAAGCGACCCAAAGTGAGCAGTCACTATCTGCTTAGACACTGCTAAACCTAGGCCAATACCACCTGGACGCTGTGTAAAGAAAGGGTCGAATATTTGCTCTTTTTGCGCTTCTGTTACGCCCGCGCCATCATCCGCGACGCTAACCACTACATGATCTTGTGCATCAATGATAGACACCGCAACCTTTCCACCTGTTGGTAACACCTGAATCGCATTGAGCAACAAATTGAGCAACACTTGTGTAATTTGCTCGGCATCACACTCAACTAGTATTTGCTCTGCAACGGCAGCCTCCCCATGGCTTTTCACCACCATTGCTAGGTTAACATCCTTTTTATTGGCCTGCATGCGTAGCATTGCCACGGCATGCTCAACCAAAGGCACAATATCATGTAGCGCAAATTCTGGTTGGCGTGGACGCGCAGAATCTACCAACGTAGAAACTAGTTTATTTAAACGCTCGGTTTCCATGTTAATAAAAGCCACCACTTCCTGACCTTCTACACTCAAGCCTTTTTCACGCGCTAATACTTGTGCAGATGAGCGCAAAATACCCAAAGGCGTTCTAATCTCGTGGCTCATGGCAGCCGCCATTTCGCCAGCCACTGCTAGCTTAGCTGCACGCGTCAGATTTTCCTTAGATAACGTTAAGTCATCCATCATTTTGCCAAACGCACTGGACAAAGCACGCACCTCGATAGGGCCATCAACGACTGGCGGAGCACTTTGTGACGAGCGCATAAATCGATTAGCGTAATCAGTCAGCCTTGCTAAGGGCTTAGTGATGCGGCCTGACAAAGGCGCGGCAAACGCGGCGGCAAGTACACCTGTAATAATCAACAGCAATATGAACATATAGCCCATACGATGCACTGGCGCCATGACAACTGATCGATATTGCGCGATTGAAACGACCCAATTAAAAATTGGCGGCTCTGCGGAAGGCTGAATCACAGAGTCCACCGAGATATCATGTGCCGCCACTATCTTTTTCCAGTGTTTTGTTTCTGCCAGCATACGCGTTTGCGGTGCTTCGTCATCCACATTCACTAACGCTGCAGCACTGCCCTGATTCTCCGTGCTGTCTAAAATTTTAGTAATTGCATGCCAATCAAAAATTACCCACAACGACCCTACTTTTTGCTGATTGACATCCAAAATATCACTGGCGATAGGTAGCTTCTGCTCTGCAAGCTGATACAAACGTACCGTACGGTTTGCAAACGAAATCTGTAACCATTGCCGCCCGCTGTTGGCAGGTTTTCCAATATCGGCTGGTTCACTAGACGCAATCACAACATTCTGATTATTGACAACATAGATAGACTGATAGACGCCGCGATAGCTTACTTTTAGCTCATTGAGAAATTTTGATAAGCGCTTATCAAAATCGCCAATCACGACTTCGTCCATCACCTCCAAACGACTCCATGACACGATATTTTGCAAGCGCTCAAACATCATGTCATCCACCTGATGTGATGCTGCGTTAGCACGTGTCTGCATGTCGCGTACGATTTCTTCTCTCAATACCGTACGCGCTTCAAAAAACGTGAGCAATGTCACCATTAGCATTGGCAACAACGCTGAAAGCAAAAAGCCAAGCAATAACAGCTTTTTAACGGACATTGATTTTATAAATGATTGATTCAAAATATTTGGTCTGCTTGTGAATCCGTATTATTGATGATTGTTGCTGTTAGTTGTTTGATATGCCACAAGGTTTTCCGGCCGATATCGAATATAATCCGCTTATGCACTTCATTTCAAAAAAGCTATCGCAGATATTAAAGCTTGGAGCGTTCATGCATCTAATCAATAAATTCTGTATCGGCAGTGTAGCCCTGCTACTGCTGCTGTGCAAGACTGCCTACGCAGAAGATGCACCACGCCCAGAAAAAGGCTTCATGGATGGCTTCAGATTAGGTGGCTACACCAGTGCTGGCATTACGATTCCTCGCGAATCGGAAACTACTGCTACCATTAATGAAATTAGCATGATTTTGACTTGGGAGGGCGAAAGCCGCTTTAAGTTTTTTAGTGAATTAGAATTAGAAAACCCAATCTCTTGGGATGACGATAACAAATTTAACACCAAACAAAGCTATATTGATTTAGAGCGATTTTATCTAGATTACAACTTATCAGACAAAATCAACCTGCGTGGTGGTCGCTTTTTGACCCCCACTGGCCGCTGGAACCAGCTCCACGCCTCACCACTGGTATGGACAAGCTCGCGCCCTGTCGCAACCAGCAGATTGTTTCCAACTGCAGCCAACGGCATGATGGCCTTTGGCGCAATACCGCTTGATAATAGCGCGATTGAATACTCCATTTTTGTTGAAACGCTTAAAGACATCGATGAAGATGATGACGATCTAAAATTCAGAAACACCAAAGGTGCGCGCATCGCGTTTGGCCAACAGGCCAATATTGGCGTAAATATCATGTCTTTTGACGAGAGAAATGTATTCAATACTCGTTACCATATGCTGGGCTTAGACTTTATTACCAATCATCGAGGCATTGAGTTTTTAGGAGAGGCGTTTCAACGCTGGGACACTCACAACAATACCAGCGGTTATGGTGCCTACTTGCAAACCGCCGTGCCTCTTCCAGTTGGCCAAAATTGGTTTGGCATTATCCGTCTTGAAACCTTTCATCGCCCAGATGAGGGTCATCAACAGCGCTGGTTGATTGGCACGACCTGGCGCATGAAACCAACACAATTGTTGAAATTGGAATTAACCGGCGGCAGTGACGACCAACCTGAATCACCTCGCGGCTTCTTAGCTTCATTTGCGGTATTGTTCTAATGCGCGGATTTATCACATTATTGCTATTGATAATAGGCCTGTGCTTGCAATCAGCTGGCATAGCGGCGGACAAGTCCGTCATTGCTGTAATCGTTGCCAACGACAATCCGAGCAAAAGTATTTCTCTAGGCGAACTGAAGCTCATCTACTGGCGTAAGAAAACCTACTGGGCGAACGGTCAGCGCATCCACCCAATTAATTTACCCTCAGATAACCCGCTTAGACTGCAATTTTCAAGCAGCATATTAGGCAGTGCGCCAAGTGCACAAAATGATTACTGGAATGGCTTATATTTCCATGGGGTGTCACCTCCGCATGTGTTGTATTCAGATGAAGCTGCGATTCGTTACGTACAGGAAACCGCTGGTAGCATTGCTTATGCAGATGCGTGCAAACTAGATAATCGTGTTAGACCAGTGTTATGGTTGCTCCCCAACGGTGAAATAAGCACAAACGCTTCTTCTATTAGCTGTAATTAGCGCTTAATCAATATACTCTTTCAGTTCCCCATGCTTATATGCACGCGCAGCCGTTTGGTAGTAAGCAATCGCTTCATTCATCAAGCGATGGTCAATAGGCGCGGCGACAGCCTCTAAGTTAACCGGATCAATACGATAGGCTTCCACCTCTTGCTTGGGCGAAAGTACGATTAGCGTATTCTCTTTGTAGTACCCCAAGGCCTGATAATTACTCACAAATGTTCGCTCTGGCAGTTGCTTGCGCGCTGCCTCAAACATTGACTGCCCATAAAAATGTTGCGCGTCAGAAGTCCCCAGCAGATCAAGCAAAGTAGGCACAATATCGATTTGGCTAGCCATCCTTGTGTAATGCCCTGCTGGTAATAAATCTGGTGCATAGAAAAACAAAGGGATATGGTACTTAGCAATCGGTAATTTGGTTTTGCCTGCTACCGACGCACAATGATCAGCCACTATTACAAATAAAGTATCTTTAAACCAAGGCTTGGTTTTGGCTTTTTCCATAAATTGGCCAATCGCATAGTCTGTATATTTCACCGCACCGCGGCGAGTACCCTGAGGTAAATCTATTTTATTTTCTGGGTAGGTGTACGGGCGATGATTGCTAGTGGTCATAATGTGTGCAAAAAAAGGCTTTTGCGATTTCACATTCTGATCAAGGATATGTAACGAGTTATTAAATAAACTTTCATCGTCAACACCCCATACGTTTTCACTTTGAATCGTCGCCTTATCAAAATCGGTACGATCAATCACCTGATAATCATTACCTTTAAAGTACTTGTTCATACTATCAAACACTCCATACCCACCATAGATAAAGAATGTTGAATAACCTTTTACCTCAAGCAACTCTCCAATCGTAGCAAGATGATCTGTGTTTGGACGATGCACGATTGCTTGCCCTGGAATTGGCGGTATTGCAATCGACAATGCATCTAAACCACGTACCGTTCTGGTCCCAGTTGCAAAAACCTTATCAAACACTAAGCTCTCGCCAGCCAGTTGATTTAAATAAGGGGTTAAATTTTCCTGATTGCCATAAGTGCCTAAATATTCAGCAGACAAGCTTTCTACAGAAATCAAAACGACGTTTTTAGGCCGCCGCTTAAACGGTGCCAAGTTAGCATCTAAGTCAGTACCTGAAAGCTGTGTGCTTTTTAATAAGCCACTATTTTCTGCGGCGATGATTGCGCTTGTGGTTTTTCTATTGACCCCAACAGACTTTAATACTGATAATGCCTGAGATTGTGGAATGGTTTTATAGAATTGATCGTAATCCAGCTCGTTACGCCTAGCCGCAGCTGAGAAACTAAAAACACCGTTTCCAGATAACTCATTAGCGTAAGCGTTTTTCGAAAACGCCATCTGATCGACGTTCGCGAGTTGAAAGCTTAATAAAGGTAAGGCAATCGTCATCAGCGCCAACCCTAATTTACGTTTAGCTGAGCGTTGCTGCGCTTCAAAACGTATCACCTTGCTCAAGCTAAATACAATCAAAAAAGCAATGAGCGCAATTCCCACTAATATGAGTGGCACAGGGTAAGACTCACGGATATTGCCAATCACCTCATTGGTGTAAATTAAGTAATCTACGGCAATAAAGTTGAATCTTGTTGTGAATTCTTGCCAAAAAATATACTCGGATACTGCGCCAAATAACAAACAAAAAGTTAGAAAACCTGCCACTCCCCAACGTATACGGTTCACCCATCTTTTAGAGCGCAAAACATTTGGCATCAATAATGAAATGAATAGCCAAGGCACCACCAGATATGCAAGCGCTGAGATATCAAACCAAAATCCGTTAACGAAAATCCCTATCAATTCTTTTATTGAAAGTTGCGAGAGCCCGACTTGAACACTCAATACAACACGCAATAACAGCCAAATGCTTAATGCGATGCTAACAACAAGCAAAGAAAACGAAACGCTGTAGGGTTTGTGACGAAATAATTTAAGCATATAGAGTTTGATTAGGCACGCGGGCCTGCTATTGGTAAGTGAACGTCTGATTAGGCAATCTCCATGCCATCACAATAAGCGACTGTTCTGATAGAAGTTTTTAAAATGGCACGAATACAGCTAATGCAATATTTGTATGGAATTGGCTTAGCAAAACTAAAGTTACCTACATTTCTTGCATAACTTGTTTCAAATTATTCACAAATCATTCGCCATCACAGGCCGACACAGCCAGCTAAGAACTTTGTATAACAACCACAATCTATTGATTTATATATATAAATTTCAATCCCGCATAGTAACGTTGCTTAATACGCATCACTGAACAAAAGTTAGGCACACTCTTTGCGTAACTCTAGGCATATTTAATTAAGGTGACATAAAATGCTTAGCCTAAGTTTTAATGCAAGCCCACTATTTTTTAATGCAGAAGCTGCCTATCAAACGCGCCCATTTGCAGCAGCCAAAAGGCATCGCGCAAGCAATATCAAAATAGCCTGCGCAGAAATCGGCGCGCCTGACCGTCAAGAAATTGAACAATTTATCCATGACGTATTCGCTCATACGTATGGAGCTGATGTGCAGCAGTTTATGCCGCAACTGATTAGCCTGCGTGATGAAAACGATGAGTTAGTCGCGGCATTTGGTATGCGCAAAGCACATACAGAACCATTGTTTTTAGAGCGCTATTTAGATGCGCCGATTGAAACGGTGATGTCCAATCGCTTTAATCGTGTCATTACCCGCCATCAAATTACCGAAATTGGTAATTTAGCGGTATCTAACCCTCGTAACGCTGGCGTTTTAATCGCCAATATCATTCAACACAGCTTAGACATTAATATTGAATGGTGTGTTGCTACCGCTCACCACAGCTTACAAAATGGATTAGTGAAAGGCGGACGTGATGTTTATGCTTTACAAGGCGCCGATAAATCACGCTTAAATACTGCAGAGCAAGCCACATGGGGAAGTTACTACGACAATTCACCGCAAGTGATTGCGGTGAAAGGGGTGACGGAACGATAACCATGACGCAGCTACACAAAATTAATCAGGCAATTGCCAAACATGCCATTATCCATGCAGATAAAGTTGCTCTGCGCGGCCTAGATTGCAGCCTCACTTATGCTGAACTGCAAGCTGCGGTTCAAATGCAAAGCCAAGCTTGGCGTGACTTTAGCCAAGAAAAATCAACAATTACACAACCAACCATTGCCCTAGCTGTAGAAAACCATCCGGCCTGGGTAGTGTTAGATTTAGCGGCATTAGAAACTAATCTTCCGCTTATTCCGTTACCGTTCTTTTTTTCAAGCGCTCAATGGCTACACGCCATACAAGACGCTGGTGCGAATATTGTAGTGACCGATCAGCCAGCGCTATTCGAACCTCTATTCACAAATAAAATAGTGCGCAAAACGCAATGGGTGATCGCTGGTAAAACTCTCAGTCAGTTTGAGTTGCAACCATCAGCAAAAGTCACTTTACCCTTCAATACTGCGAAGATCACCTACACCTCAGGCACAACAGGTAACCCTAAAGGCGTGTGCCTGAGCCCAGACAACATGATGAATGTTGCAACGTCTATCGCTGACGCAACGAAAGTCAGCCCTGACGACATTCATTTAAATGTATTACCGCTAGCGACTTTACTCGAAAACATCGCTGGCATTTATGCACCATTACTCACAGGTGCCACTTGCGTGCTATTGCCTAGTAGCGAAATTGGCTTAAGTGGTGCCTCTGGCCTCAATATTCAACAACTATTAACAGCGCTTAAAGAGTCGCAAGCAACAACTGCCATTTTCACACCAGAGCTACTCAATGCACTAGTATGCAAAATTGAGTTAGGCCAGCTTGAGTTAGGCAAAGTTGAATCTGATGCAGCGTTACCAAGTTCGTTACGCTTTTTAGCAGTAGGTGGCGCATCAGTATCGCCTCACTTACTCAAGCGCGCGCAAGCCTTATCAATACCAGTATACGAAGGCTACGGCCTTTCTGAGTGCGCCTCTGTGGTTGCATTAAACACACCTGCTTTTAATAAAATTGGCAGTGTAGGTAAAGTGTTACCTCATCTAAAAGTCGAATTTACTGACGACCATGAGGTGATTGTCACAGGCAACGCTTATCTGGGTTACGTCGGGCAAGCCGCCTTGCAATCTAACAGTATCCATACAGGTGATATTGGACATATTGACGAAGACGGCTACCTCAACATTACTGGCCGTAAAAAGAACATTTTTATCACCTCATTCGGGCGTAATGTTTCGCCAGAATGGGTAGAACGTGAACTGACAATCTCCCCTTACATTGCGCAAGCCGCGTTATTTGGTGAAGCTAAACCATGGAACACTGCCATTATCGTCGCCAGAAAAGGCAGCTCAACGACAGAGATTGAAAACGCGATTCAACATATCAATCAAGGTCTACCAGATTACGCCAGAGTCACGCAATGGATAAGCGCAGATGCACCATTTACGCTAGCCAACCAACAACTTACCTCGAATGGCAGAAACCGTAGAGACATGATTTTGCAACATTATGACCAAAAAATTAACGCACTTTATGAAAGGCAATACGCATGACTGTTTATCAAAAATTACTACACGCCACTGAAAAAGAACGTGCAGAACTTCTAAGCTTACCGCTCATCACTAAAGGTGCGGCAGGCGAAATCTCTCATGCCACTTATGTCGCATTTTTAACGCAAGCTTACCATCACGTAAAACACACGACACCGCTACTGATGACATGTGGTGGGCGCTTACCTGCCCATTATGAATGGCTACGTACCGCCATTGGTGAATACATTGAAGAAGAAATGGGCCACCAAGAATGGGTGCTGAATGATATTGAAACATGTGGCGGAGACAAAGAGGCCGTTCGTCATAGCTCAACTGCTGCAACCAGCGCCAGCCTTGCTACCGAAGTCATGGTCGCCTATGCCTATGACATGATTAACCGCGTCAATCCAGTTGGGTTCTTCGGCATGGTACTGGTATTGGAAGGCACAAGCACAGCGGTTGCCACACAAGCGGGTGAAACCCTGATGCATTCCCTCAACTTACCAAAAAAAGCATTTAGCTACCTACTTTCCCACGGTTCTTTGGATATTAGCCATGTGTCATTTTACGAAAGCCTAGTCAATCAAATCACCAGCCCAGAGGATCAAGCGGCGCTCATTCACAGTGCTAAAATATTTTATAGATTATATGGCGATATATTCCGTACAATACAAGCTGAATACATGCAAAATTGAATAGGCACCCTATGCAACTAAAAAACAAATGCATTCTGCTCACAGGCGCTACTGGCGGTATTGGTAAACAACTAGCTTTGCAACTTGCACGCAAAGGTGCAAAGCTGATATTGGTTGGTCGCGATTCCAATAAACTTGAAACCTTAGCGCAGCAAATTCACAACAAAGGCGGTAACTCAACGACGCTAGTTGCAGACTTTGCAACTGCTGGGGCTCCACATCAACTTGCTCATCAGGCAACACAGCAATTTGGCAATATTGATATCTTAATCAACAACGCTGGGATTCTTGATTTTATCCAGTTTGAAGATCAAAGCCCTGAACGTATTACACAAATGATAGAGACCAACGTTACAGCCCCTATCCAACTCGCACATGCACTGTTACCTCAGTTTAAAGCTAATAACCAAGGTCAGTTTGTGATGATAGGTTCGATTTTAGGCTCTTTAGGCTTCCCTCACTATGCAACTTACTGCGCGACCAAGTTCGCTATTCATGGTTTTTCTCAAGCATTACGTCGTGAACTAGTGGATACCAATATCGGAGTCACCTATATTGCGCCACGTGGCGTCAATACCTCAATGAATGATGCGGCAACGCTCGCCATGCTGGCTAAAACTGGGGGAAATGTTGATGAACCTGAGAAAGTGGCGGCCATTATTGTCAAAGCAATAGAACATCAACAACAGGAAGTTTTTATTGGTCAGCCTGAATCATTCTTTGCTTGGCTCAATGGTTTTATGCCTAGGGTTGTGAATTTAGGTCTTAAAAAACAAGCAAGAGTGGCAAAAGAGTTTGTTGCCAAAAAATAACAAAGTAATTAATAAAGAATCAGGTAAAGAATATCGTGTCGCTACACAATTAAAAACGCTATTCTTTACAGTAGTTTTAACAGAGTAATCTTAAAGCACAACTAAACGTCAATCACTAGCTAGCCGTAAAGTACTAATTAGACATAAAGTACGACAGGAAATACGGTAGCGGCCAAAACAAGAATCACCCACTCCATGCCCCAGCGCTCTAAATGTCCAGTGAAGTGAAAAAAGAGCGTTGTAATTGCAACGAGGTAATAACCAATATAAATAGCTAATGCCATAATTCCACCAATACCATTGTTAAGTTTGAGTAAATGCGACTCAATGTATGACCAGTGTAACAAAAAATATATCCAAACACTGCGTTTTAAACTCAATTTGCATCAAAAAATAGCTCACCCAATGGCGCCAACACCTAAGTCTGACAACGAATGAACCTATTGCTATAAGCTGACTTTATTACTGTTAGTATCTCCTACCAATAACGGCGATGACAAGCTTTACTTTAACAAACCGTTTACTGCCATTAATAACTTGACTTAAACACTTGGTTTTATAGCAGATTTAGCGTATATTTCGCTAATTGCTAGGGGTCTGTATTTTACCAAAATACAGTGAGATATACCCTTCGAACCTGATGCGGGTCATGCCGCCGTAGGAAAGCATTTATTCGCTTTCCTACAAATATACTAGTAAGGGCACGCAGTTTTTCTGCTCCTTACATTTTTGCTAGGAGCCACACTTGAACGCCACCGATAAAAATCTTACCAAGTTTCTTAACGAAACCGCCTCTGTTGACGAAAGCGCGACCACACCCTTTGCAAAATCACGCAAAGTGTATGTTGAAGGCTCACGTCCAGATATCCGCGTACCGTTTCGTGAAATTTCATTAAGCGACACGCCTTCTGCTTTTGGCGCAGAAAAAAACCCACCTGTTGTTGTTTATGACACCTCAGGCCCATACACAGACCCAACCATTAGCATCGATATCCGTAATGGCTTGCCTGCATTACGTACCGGCTGGATTATGGAACGTGGCGATGTAGAGCAATTAGACGGCCCTACTTCAGAGTTTGGTCACCAACGTTTAGTTGACCCAGAGCTTTCAGAAATGCGCTTCAACCTGCACCGCAAACCATTGCGCGCTAAAGCAGGCCAAAACGTATCGCAAATGCATTACGCACGTAAAGGCATTATCACCCCAGAGATGGAGTTCATTGCTATTCGTGAGAATCAACGCCGCGAAAACATGAGCGAGTTGTTGCAAACACAACACCCGGGCCAAGATTTCGGTGCAAACATCCCTAAAATGATTACGCCAGAGTTCGTGCGTGATGAAGTGGCTCGCGGCCGCGCCATCATCCCACTGAACATCAACCACCCAGAAATCGAGCCGATGATTATCGGCCGTAACTTTTTGGTAAAAATCAACGCTAATATCGGTAACTCAGCATTAGGTTCTTCTATCTCTGAAGAAGTGGAAAAAATGGTGTGGAGTACACGTTGGGGTGGCGATACAGTCATGGATTTATCAACCGGTAAAAACATCCATGAAACACGCGAGTGGATCATCCGTAACTCACCAGTGCCTATCGGTACTGTGCCTATCTACCAAGCTTTGGAAAAAGTGAACGGTAAAGCAGAAGACCTAACTTGGGAAATCTTCCGCGACACATTGATCGAGCAAGCAGAGCAAGGCGTGGATTACTTCACTATCCATGCAGGTGTACGCTTGGCTTACATTCCAATGACAGCAAAACGTATGACCGGTATCGTGTCACGCGGCGGTTCCATCATGGCGAAATGGTGTTTAGCGCATCATAAAGAGTCTTTCTTGTACGAGCACTTTGAAGACATCTGCGAAATCATGAAACAGTACGACGTTTCATTCAGCTTAGGTGATGGCTTACGTCCAGGCTCAATCTACGATGCTAACGATGAAGCACAATTCGCTGAATTGAAAACATTGGGTGAATTAACCCAAATCGCGTGGAAGCACGACGTACAATGTATGATCGAAGGCCCAGGCCACGTACCAATGCACCTGATTAAAGAAAACATGGAACTGCAATTAGAGCATTGCGGTGAAGCTCCATTCTATACATTAGGCCCATTAACTACAGACATCGCGCCTGGCTACGACCATATCACTTCTGGTATCGGTGCTGCCATGATCGGTTGGTATGGCTGTGCAATGCTTTGCTACGTAACGCCAAAAGAACACTTGGGCTTACCGGATAAAGAAGACGTACGTGTTGGTATCATCACCTACAAAATCGCAGCACACGCGGCAGACTTGGCAAAAGGCCACCCAGGCGCACAAATCCGTGACAATGCTTTATCAAAAGCACGTTTCGAATTCCGTTGGGAAGACCAGTTCAATCTAGGCCTAGACCCAGAAAAAGCTAAAGAATTCCACGACGAAACATTGCCACAAGAAGGCGCAAAACAAGCACACTTCTGCTCAATGTGCGGCCCACACTTCTGCTCAATGAAAATTTCACAAGATGTTCGCGATTACGCAGCGGAGCAAGGTGTTTCTGAGCAAGAAGCGCTGACCAAAGGCATGCAAGAGAAAGCGATTGAGTTTGTGAAAAAAGGCTCAGAGGTTTATCAGAAGGTTTAATTAAACTGATCTTCTCAAGCGTTTATTCTTGATTTGATATCAACAAAACAGCCAGCCAATCGCTGGCTGTTTTGTTTTAAATTCAATCAATTGTATTCACGCCTTGCAAATAAAAAGGCGTAAAATAGCAACATTCAAGGAAAAAACTTTTGACTACTTTAAAACTCTCAAAAAAATCAGGTGATGCCCCAAGCAATACGGCAAGTAAAGCCCCTGTACGCCGCGCTAACACGCCTACACGTGATCGAACAACTGCGCCTGTGAAACCACAACGCCCTAGCGAAGCAGAAGTGAGTGCGCCTGTGCGTGCCAGAACGGAATCTAGAGACCAAGCAAGACCTCCGCGTCAGGATGCGCCACGTCAACGTAACCACCGCCATGACGGCGCTTTGCACGCCTCTGTGCCAAGGGAGCAAACGCCTGATAGTCGTGCACCATCGCCACGCCCGATTAATCCAGATACACGTAGGCCAGATGCTCACAAATTAGACAGCATGCAGACCACCCGCGATAGAGCAGACCGTGAAGGTGCTTACCGCAACCCACCGCGCCGCGGTGGTAAGGTGCGCGATGGTTTTGTGGCCAGCGAGTTTGATAAAAACCGCACCAATAAAGAAGCATTTGCAGCTAAAGCAAATGCCAGCCAGCCTGATTTACCTCGTTTATCCAAAGTGATGGCAGAGCGTGGCTTATGCTCACGTCGTGAAGCAGATGAGTGGATTGTGAACGGCTGGGTCAAGGTCAACGATGAAATCGTCGACACCTTAGGCTCGCGTATTTCACCAGATGCTGAAATTGTGATTAGTAGCTATGCGCAAGAGTATCAGGCCGAGAATGTCACCATTATTTTGCATAAGCCAGTTGGTTATGTCAGTGGCCAAGCTGAAGATGGTTATCAGCCAGCCATCGTTCTAGTTCACCCAGACAACCAGTGGGAAGATGATCCAGAACTACACCACCATCACCCTAAGCAATTCCACCGTGGCATGCTGCACGGCTTGGCGCCAGCTGGCCGCCTGGATATTGACTCAACAGGAATGTTAGTACTCACTCAAGATGGCCGTATCGCGCGCCATTTGATTGGTGAAGACTCTACCGTTGAGAAAGAATACCTAGTACGCGTGACGGGTGAGCTCAGTGATGCTGATTTAAAACGCTTGAATTTTGGGTTAAGTTTAGATGGTGTGAAATTAAAACCAGCTAAAGTAAGCTGGCAAAATGAGGACCAATTACGTTTTGTATTACGTGAAGGGAAAAAACGCCAAATCCGCCGCATGTGTGAAATGGTGGGGTTACACGTAGTAGGTTTAAAGCGTATTCGTATTGGGAGTGTCACCTTAGGTAAACTACCTGTTGGCGAATGGCGCTATTTACGAAACGATGAGCGTTTCTAACCGATTGATCAAACTTATATTTTCATCAGACTTAGTCAATCACTTAATATAAAATTAATAACAGCAAGGAGTTTAACTTGGGATTATTTGATAGTTTAGCTGGTGCAGTGTTAGGCAACATGGGTGGTGATAAAGGCGCTATGTTGCAGATTGCCATGGATTTATTTAAACAGAATGGTGGCTTAGAAGGTGTGCTAGCGAAGTTTAATGACGCTGGTTTTACTGAGCAAGCTGCTTCTTGGGTAAGCCAAGGCGATAACTTGCCAATCTCTGCCGAACAAATCATCCAAGTGCTGGGCCGTGACAATATTGCTAGCATGGCTGAAAAACTCACCATGTCGCCCACTGATGTTAGTGCAAAAATTGCCGAATACTTACCTCAAGCAATAAACAAAATGACCCCTAACGGCAAAGTAGATAGCAATTCTGGTAATCTGCTTGCAGCCGTGATGGGTATGCTTAAATAGCCAACGCCATTATTAAGAGCAAGTGTGAATAGAAAAGGTGCTTACCCCCTTTTCTATTAATCATTCCAACACTTTGCACTATTGCTGTTAACATTAACATGCAACCTAATAAAGTACCTTAATACAGACTTACTAGTTTGCAGTCCGCCTCAAAACCTCTTTCTTAATTAAAATCAGCATATGGATATATTGTTATTACTTAAAGCCGCTTTGCTTGGCGTTGTTGAGGGCGCTACAGAGTTCTTGCCTATCTCCAGCACTGGTCATTTAATTCTGGCTGGCGACTTGCTCAACTTCATGAACCATGAAAAACGCAACGTATTTGATATTGCAATTCAACTCGGTGCCATCTTAGCGGTTGTTTGGGAATATCGTAGACGTTTTGTGAGTACATTTGCAGGCATTGGACGTGACCCCATCGCCAACCGCTTAATCATTAACTTAGCCATTGCTTTCTTACCGCTAGCTATCTTAGGTTTAACGTTTGGTGACACAATCAAAACTCACCTATTTAAACCAGTGCCAGTCGCTTTAGCATTTATTATTGGTGGATTTATTATTTTATGGGCAGAGAAACGTACGCATACGGTCACCATTGAAACAGTAGATGACATTCGCCCCATAGATGCTTTAAAACTAGGGCTAGCACAGGCAGTTGCATTGATTCCTGGCATGTCTCGCTCTGGCTCTACTATTATCGGCGGACTATTTTTTGGCTTGTCACGCAAAGCGGCTGCTGAATTTTCATTTTTCCTTGCTGTCCCAACGCTAGGTATTGCTTCTATTTACTCGATGTACAAAGATCGCGCGCTACTTAGTATGGATGACATGGGCGCATGGGCAATGGGGTTTATATTTTCTTTCATTAGTGCCATGATTGCGGTTAGAGCGCTTATTCGCTATGTCAGCAACCATGACTTTACAATTTTTGCATGGTATCGCCTTGTGTTTGGCGTAATCGTACTGGTGACGGCTTATACAGGTTTGGTGGACTGGACAGTGCACTAAAGCACAATCAACGATATATACGTGCATGTAGACTAATGATGATGGCAAGTTAATCATCAATATGAATTAATAATAAGGTGACATCATGAAAAAAATATTGAAATATGGTCTTATTGGCCTAGCGGGGATAGTTGCGTTGCTGGTGTTGGCAGTCGCCATCATCTCCGCAACGTTCAACCCCAATGACTACAAGCCTCTAATTATTAAGCTAGTACAAGAGAAAAAACAGCGCACCCTAACAATTGAAGGTGATATCAAGCTCGCTTTCTGGCCAAAAATTGGGGCAGATCTAGGCAAGGTTTCAATTTCAGAACACAAATCTGAGCAAACATTTGCCTCTATTCAAGGTGCTAAAGTATCACTTGCCCTTCTGCCGCTACTTAAAAAAGAGCTAGTTGTGGATACCATCTACA